>OCVR010000026.1_pt1 | contig 119013 bp, 122 predicted proteins | sample 1539091 | NCBI WGS metagenome assembly OCVR01 (sample SAMEA3355530, study PRJEB22509) | marine metagenome | biome: marine; feature: coastal ocean; material: water | place: USA | collected 2010-08-07 | depth 16 m | reverse complement strand
TATTTGTTGAATGTTATTTTATAGGTAACCCCTACCGCCGGAGCCAAAAAATCTTAGCTTTTTGGCAACTCAAACTGTACCCCAATACAACGTTGACGGTAGTCTTTGTGCGCGTTTGGCTGTCCGATGCATTGCAGTCCAAGCATGTCAATTTAAACCCGAAAAGGCTCAATCTTGTCGGCAGATAAAGCATATCCGACATCTGCGATGTAGGTCCGCATTGACGAAATACCAAACATGCCAATCACGTTGACCGCCTCGTACAAGCCTTTGCTTTTATAAGGGGTTTCAGTCGTGACAAACACCAATTGGTTCGCAGGTGGCGGTGGGACATGCACACAAGCGCCCGCGTAGGGCACCAAGATAAAGGCGGTGACGCCTGCGCTGCTTTGATCTATCGGCACTACAAACCCCGGCAAGCGCACTATCTGCCCATTCCAGTCCGAGCGCACCCCACTTGAATCTGGCTGCTGGCTGCTCAAAGGTGGTTGATCGTGATCAATGAGACCGCGAAACGCTTGCGGAATGGGGGTATCGTTCTTTGGCAGCAAATCCACCCAATCCAAATCAATAAACTCATCCGCCCGTAGCATCTGTGGGATCACCGCACTCGCCGCTAAGGCCGCCAAAAGGCTGCGGCGCGTCACCATTCGTAGACTTCCATCTGATCCGCGACGATCGCATAGCCAGTTTGCCCCAAATCCGTCGTTTGCAATTGCATACGCATCATGCCGATCACCCAAACTGGATTCCAAAGATCATCGCTCGGCCACGGTGTTTTCGCGTTCACCATAACCAGCTGGTTCGCGGGCGGTGGTGGCATGTGAATGCAGGCCCCCGTATAGGGTACCAACATAAACTCTGTGACGCCCTTTACGCCAATATCAAACGGGATAATAAAACCCGGCATTTTGATGTAAGAACCATCCAAACTCTCGTTCAGCTTGGTCGCGTTTTCATCGTAGATCGGGTTCCACGTGTCGTTGACCTCGTCGAGCTCACCTTCACCGATGATCTCTGAGTAGGGCACGCCAACGGGCAGCAAATCATCCCAAGTGATCTCTTTCGGGGTGGCGGCGAGAGCCGTTTTGGGCGTCGCAAGCGCGCCTGAAAACAACATCAAAGCCGATCTACGATTTAGCATGTCTTTGACCTCAATCAGGGTGTCACGTTTTCACCACCATACCATCAGCCACCGACAATCGGTAAGCCCTTATAGCGGGCACCAAGCTCACAATTGCGCCAGCTGCGATGACCGCTAGCATAACCCACCCCTCGCGCAGGCTGGGTGGATCAATCGCCAGCCATAGACCAAACTCGCGATCCAATATCGGTTGGCCGATGAATAGCCCAAGATAAAGCAAGCCAAGCCCTAGAAGCGCCCCGAGCGCCGCCATGACAACCGCTTCCAGCACCAGCATACTGAGGATCGTGGCAGGGCGCGCACCCATCGCGCGAAAGATTGCCATCTCTCGTCTTCGCTCGTTCAGGCTAGAGAAAATCGTTGCCATCATTCCGATCAAAGCAGTGACAACAACCATAAAGGACACACCAAGCAGGGCTGTTTCGGCGATGCCTACGATGCCCCAAAGTTCTTGCAATGCGACGCCCGGTAAGATTGCGAGCAAGGGTTCTTGGCCGTAGTCGTTGATCGCGCGTTGCAAGCGGAAAATTTGCAAAGGGCTTTTCACACCGACCAACGCGGCAGTGACCGCTTTCGGTGTCAGCTCCATCTGGCGCAGTTCATCAGCGGGCGTGGCTTGGCCCTGTACCTGCGCGCCACCCTGCCAATCCACATGGATTGCCTCAATAGCCTCCATGCTGACAATCACGGTGCGATCAATTGGTGTGCCAGTTTTCTTCAAGATACCTGAAACGCGGAAAGGCTGGTCTTTGTGCTCCGCAAAAGAGGCCAACCCGTGTGCGACAATAATCGGATCGCCAATCTCATAGCCCAAAACCGCCGCCACATCGGCACCGATGACTGTGTCGAAAAGATCCGACAGGATCGCCCCATTCGCCACCTCTAGGGAGCGGCCTTGGCGATATTTATAATGCTCGAAGAACGCAACGGACGTGCCCATGACACGGAATTGGCGATGACTATCGCCCAAGGAAATCGGTACGATCCAGTCCACTTCAGAGCGCGCGGCGATGTCTTGATAGCTTTGCCACGTCACATTGTTGGTCGCATTGCCGATGCGAAACACCGAATAAAGCAGCAATTGAACGGAGCCTGAGCGCGCGCCAACAATCAAATCCGTCCCCGAAATCGTATCCGCAAAACTTGCCTTTGCACCAGTTCTTATCTTCTCGACCCCAAGAAAGAGCGCGACGGACAAGGCAATCGCAAGGATCGTCATGCCAACGGTCAAAGCTCGTGCAAATAGCGAGGCGATGGCAAGGCGCAAGATCATGCCGCACCTCTTTCAACATGCGCGATGTCTTGCATGTCTATAACCCGATCAAAACGCGCGCCCAAACGTGGATCATGGCTGACCATCAGCAAAGAAGTTTGGTTTGAATGCACTTGAGCAAAAAGCAAATCGAGGAAGGCCGCTTGGCTGTTTGCATCAAGCGCAGAGGTTGGTTCGTCCGCGATTATTAGCGGCGGCCGGCCAATGAGCGCACGCGCAACGGCGACACGTTGTTGTTGGCCAACGCTGAGCGCGGTTGCTTTAATGTTGGTCACACCGTCAGGCAGACCAAGGGCGCGGCACAGTTCAGTTGCCTTCGCCAATGCATCGCCCGCCTGCTTGTTGCGCGCAGGCGCAAAGCGCAAAGGCAGCATGATATTGTCGGCTACGGTGCCAAACGGCAGCAGGTTAAACTGCTGAAAGATTACGCCTATCTGTTCCGCTCTGAACTTGTCGCGCTTACTGGCGGATAGTTCGGTGATATCTTGACCCGCAATCTCGATCCGTCCGCTATCCGGCACAATCGTACCGCAGATCAACGACAAGAGCGTCGACTTGCCCGACCCGCTTTCGCCCAGCAACAACACGGATTCACCCTTGGCCACACGAAGATCAACGACCCGCAATGAAAACCGCCCCGCCCAGTCAAAAGCGACATCAGACAGGTTAAGAACCGCACCCGTCATACGTGATTAGCGATCCAGATCCAAGACCGGGGTCGCGCGCGTGACCTCAAAAGCTTGGGCACCGTTAGACGTAACGAGCTGCACCTCAACTTCCTCAGCATTTGGAAAAGCGTCGAAATAACGAAAGGTGATCTCGCTCAGAGCATCCGCTGAAGAACAGCTTAGAGCATACTCCGCATGGAATTCCGTGTGGCCAGCGTCATCGCCATGGTCTTCGTGATCTTCATCATGCGCATGCGCGTCATGATCATCGTGGTCGTCATGATCTTCGTGCTCGCCCTCCGTTTCCAATTCAGCGCGCGCATTATTGACTACGCAGCCCGCCGCGGAGGACATCGCAAATAGTTCCAAAGGCGCATTGAGAGCCGCAAGAGCAGTCTCAATCGCGGTTAAATCCGCGGCACCGCTGGCCTCATACTCAAACCCAACAATATCCGCCCCTGGCGCATGAAACTCCATCGCAACCTCTGCACCATCAATCGCAATATTCAATGTACCCACACCATGTTCATGCGCATCAAGCTGGCGTGTCTCTTCGGCGACAGCAGGAAAAGCTGCGATAAGTGCAAAAAGTGAAAGAGCGTTTTTCATAGTCGGTCCCTTATTGGTCAGATAGGTCTTAGGCAACGCACCGTTGGCAGTGCCCATGGATTTCTACGATATGGCGGTCCGAGCGAAAGGCGTTTTGGTCCGTCAATTCCGCTAGCTTGGGCAGTAGATCGCTCCCGTCATGTTCATCAACCAAACCGCATGTTTCACAGATCGCAAGGACCGGTACACTTTCTGCGTGATTGCAGCGACACGGCACAAAGGCCTTGATGGATTCCAACCGATGCGCGCGGCCTTGATCGGTCAAAGCAGACAATGTCCGATATACGGTCGGCGGTGCGATATCCGGCTCGGAGCGCTGAAGTTGCTCAAGGATTTGATAAGCAGTCATTGGTTTTTCGCAGGTTTTCAAAACCTCCAAGATGTCCGCCTGCCGCGCATCCGCAGATTTTCTCATGCAATATACTCCAGCTTCGAAAAAATTTTTATTTTATAAAATACTAACAATCAAGCGCCCGAGTTTACAGGCGCGCGGAAACCAGCCGATGCGCTAGATCAAGACTGCGGGCTTGAAGTCCCCGAGAGGCACAGATCCAAAAGCAGTGCAAACCCCGCGCTGTCCAATGTATCAAACTCAGCACACAACCTTTCAAGCTCATTGGCCCGCTCAAGTCCCAACCCCTCATCCGCAAGCAGATGAAATTTCGCACTGATTTCGGCATCGGACACTGGTAAATCAACGTCACCACGCGGCGTCATTGGGACACCCTGAATGCGCTGACCATTCTTTAGGGTCAACGCGACTTGCGCCCAGCGTTTGGAGACACTGCGCCTTGTCAATTCGGGATCGTCAATCAAAGTGGTGGCATGACTGATCCTTAAGATATCAGGATCGGTTAGGGTTTTCGGCGTCAACTCATTGGAGCCAATGGTGCCGCGCACGATCATGCAAGCGACTGGGAAGGCAATGGAATAGCTGAATTCATCAAGCGTTTTTGGCTCATACCCTGCAAGGCGCGTCGCGTAGTGGAAGGTTTTGATTTCAACATTTGCGATATCTGTGTGGTGCAGATCATTCCCTCGCATCAGTTTTTGCACACCATCAAGCGATGAATGCGCCCAACGACAACAAGGGTATAGCTTGTAATGCGTGTGCTCCAACGTCAGCCAACGCGTGCCCAAATCACTCCAAAACGGTGCCGCGTCTTCACTTTCGCAGGTTAGTGCAGGCGCGCCTGTGAAGCCTTCTCGCGCAAGATAAGCCGCTGTCACACCAGAGGGCGCGCCCCAGCCAACGCCATCGCGCACCATGGTCGGAAAATCGATGCAGCGCATCATTTGACTGCGCGGTCCGTGATACTCTGCAATGCCAGCAGCGTGGCGTATCTGCTCCTCATCACAGCCCAACATACGCGCCACGGATGCGGCAACGCCGACAGCGGTCCAAGCGCCCGATGTGTGATAATCCGCGCAGGTCGCATGCTGCGCCTGCCCTGCGCGGTAACTCACCTCATAGGCCAGCGCCAACCACAGCGCGAGATCACGACCCGTGACGGACTGCCCCCTCTGACACATCGCATCTGCAACGGCGAGAACCGCAGGGAAGGCCGCAGATCCAGCATGACCCTTGTTCGGCGTGCTGCCATCATGCGCGTCAATGCTGTCAACGGTAAATGCCCCCGCCATCGCAGCGCCCGCAGGACTGCACGTGCGCCCATCCATCAACAGGCGCGTGCCGCCCACAGTGCCCGCGCCAAAGAGTGCCATTGCGCTGCGACGAGCGATATCGCTTAGCTCTGTACCTGCACCAATCGCTGCGACGCCCATCGTGTCTAGAAAACTGCGCCTTAGCAGCGCAAGCAAGTCTTCGGGCAGGTCATTAAATTCAAGATCGTGAACGAACGCGGAAAAACTTGTCACCATACGATGCATCCCTCTTTGCGGAAAGGATACCGAATTGTCCCTATAATGAAACCGCCTTGCCATCCCGCGCGGACTTGTCTGCCGCATCCGCCAACATTTGCGCTTTCAAGCCATCAAGGCCCGTCGGCGTCATCGTAACTTTGTCGTTCAAACAAGCAACAAAATGCTCCATCTCAGCGCGGTACGCAGCGGCATAACGCTCTAAGAAAAAAGGCTGCGTCGGGGCTGTGCGAAAGCCTTGCCCGTTGGACACCTCAACCGAGTTCTCCAGCATATTATCCGCGCGCAACATGCCTTTGGCTCCGTGCACTTCGATGCGTTGATCGTAGCCGTAGGTGGCGCGACGCGAGTTGCTGATCTGGCAAAGTTTGCCGCTCGCGGTCTTGAGATTTACGATAGCGGTGTCGAAATCTCCCGCGTTCCCAATTTCTGGATCAACAAGACAAGACGCGGCAGCGGTTAACTCCACAGGCTCTTCACTTAGTAAAAAACGCGCCATATCAAAATCATGGATCATCATATCGCGGAAAATTCCACCAGAGGTTTTGATGTAACCGATGGGGGGCGGCGCGGGATCGCGCGACAGGATTGTGACGATCTCCACATTGCCGATCACCTGATCTGTGATCTGCTTTTGCAAATACGCGAAGCTGGAATCAAAACGGCGATTGAATGCAGTCATAAATGGCACGCCCGCCTTTTCAACGATCGCGAGGCATTCACGAATGCGGTCCGTTGACAGATCCACTGGTTTTTCACAAAAGATTGCTTTGCCTGCCGCGGCAGCTTCGTGAATGATATCGTAATGCGTTGCTGTTGGCGTGCCAATGACCACCGCATCAATGCTTTTGTCGGCGATAATCTCGTCCGTGCTCATCGCTGTCGCGCCGAGCTTAGCGGCCAAAGCCGCCGCCGCGTCCGGCAGGAAATCCGACACCGCCGCTGCGCGCGCAGTGGTCATTTGCGCCAGTGTTGCACCATGAACCTGACCGATGCGCCCTGCCCCCAAAAGTCCGATATTAAGCATATCTTTACCCTTTCAAAGCTTGCAGCACTTGGCGCGTTGCCGCGACCATAGGATCATGGGTGTCTTTCAAAATTGAGACGCGGTCAAAGCGCTTAGGATCAGAATTCACCGCCTCGCGCATCGCCGCACCGAAGGCCATGCGTAACTCTGTGCCGATGTTGTATTTGCAAATATTGGTGGTTTTAGCGAGCTTTGCACGTTGCTCCACAGGCACACCAGACCCGCCATGAATAACCAGCGGCACATCCGTCAGCGTTTGGATCGCGGCTATGCGCGCCTCGTCCAGACCACCCTCTTTATTTTCTTGTAAGTGCACGTTCCCGACCGAAATCGCCATCGCATCCACACCAGTCTCACGCGCAAAGATCGCGGCTTCCTCGGGGTCAGTGCCTGCCGATTGCTCGCCATTGGAATAACCGACAAAACCAATCTCGCCTTCGCAAGAAATACCCGCACCGTGCGCCATTTCCGCGATTTTCAATGTGTCAGCAATATTTTGCGCCATCGGCGTGCGTGACCCATCAAACATCAACGACGTAAAGCCACTATCCAACGCCTCTGAACACTCATCATAGGTATAACCGTGATCTAAATGCGCCACGACAGGTACGCTAGCACCTTCCGCCAGATGCCGGAACATTTTGCCCAAAACAGGAAGTGGGGTATGCGCGCGGCACCCCGGCCCTGCTTGCAAGATCACAGGGCAATTCTCGGCTTCCGCAGCCGCCACAAAGGCGCGCATGTCTTCCCATCCAAGCGTGACCAAACCGCCAACGGCATAGCCGCTTTTTAGGGCGGGTTGCAGGACATCTTCAAGCGTAGCGAGAGTCATTTAAACTTCGCAATCATGTCTTTGATGCCGGGAATAGTCTCGATCTGATAAGCATGCGTTGGCTGGAAATACTGCACGAGCGAACGTTGCGACAGACCACCCAGAATGGTGAAGTAATACATCTCATAACCCGGCATGACCGCGCAGGCATGATAGCCATTGTCGATCATGATCGTGGAGTTGTTCATCAATTGATACGCATCCCCCGGCACACCTTCTTCGCGTTGGAGAATTTGCACACCTGAGCCATGGCTCGGCTTAAAGCGGAAGTTATACGTCTCATCATGACGCGTTTCATGTGGTAGATTATCCGTGTCATGCTTGTGCGCAGGAAATCCGGACCAGCCACCTTGACCGACCGTGAACAACTCGGACACCAAAAGACGACCGACTTTGTCGTGATACTTCGTACCAAGGATATGTTTGATTTTACGGTGCGTTTTCGTATCGTCAGATCCGTATTGCACCAGATCTAACTCGTCTGAGCGCACCGCGAAAGCATCCAAAACTTTGTCGTAGCGTGCACCCGCGATATAGATTTCAGCCGTGTCAGATGTGCAAACAAACTCCACCTTCGCGGCCGTAGGGACATAGACGCCTTCAGGCTCACCGCCCCAAACATCCTCGACACGGCCCCCAAGATCACCCACTTTGAAGCCTTCCACATTCACATCCACCGACCCTGTCGCGGGCACAATGCAGGTCTCGTATCCGGGTACGGAATACTCGAATGCTTCGCCCTTTTTGAGATTAACGATGTTGAAATAGTTCAACGGAACCGTGGGGTCGTCTGCATCGACAATAGGTTTGTTCTGGTTGTCAAATGGCGCGATATGCATGGGCGTGGTCCTTTTAAGCGGCGGTTGGGCCGGAATGCTCGGCCAAGAATGTTTCTAGGGTTTGTGTGTCAGGCATCGCAGGCGCACAACCCGGTTTTGACACGGTGACAGAGGCGCAGGCAGAGCCGCGCAGGATTGCGGTTTCAAGGTCACACCCTCCCGCGATAGATGTCATAAGCCCCGCCATGAAACTATCCCCTGCCCCTGTGGGTTTAAGGGCCTCTACAGGGTAAATTCCGGTGCGGATTTCTGCACCATCGGCAAATGTGATCGCCCCTTCCGGCCCCATTTTGTAAACAACAATGGTGGCACTGGTTTCGGAAAGCTCTTTCGCCTTGGCGAGACCCTTTTCGATGCCACCCGCCATAAAGCCAAACTCTTCGTCATTGCCCACAATCATATCGCACTCCGCCGCCGCACGGCTCAGCACGTCAGAGGCAACCTGGGGCGAAGGCCATGAATAAGGGCGATAATCCACATCGAAAATGATCGGCAGGCCTGCCTGTTTCGCCAGTGCAAATGCGTGAAACGTTGCGGAACGAGAAGGTTCTGCCGCGAAGACCGTGCCCGCAGTGATGAGCGCACCGTATTTGGTGTAATCCACCGCTTCTACATCCGTGATATCCATCTGGAAATCTGCGGCTCCATTGCGATAGATCACTGATTGATGATCCTCAATCCGGCTCTCATAGACGGCTAACGAATTGCGAAATTCGCCACCAATCGGCGTCACGTAATCTGCATCGACACCGTAGTGTTTGAGCTGGTTCACACAATAGCGCCCAACGCTGTCATCAGATACGCGCGTCACCAAGGCAGCTTGTCCGCCCAGCTTGCAAATTCCAGCTGCGATATTGGCAGATGAACCGCCAAGCCCTGCGCGAAAAATCTCGCCTTCCTCAGTTTTTGTGCCCCCAGGGTCGGCAAAGAAATCCATCCCTGCACGGCCAACAATAACGAAGGTATTGGCTTTGATGCCGTTTATTAAGTCGCTCATTTGCGCCCCACTGCATTGCCTGCTTTGGCCTCATCAAAAAGCTCTGGGTAAGGGTAGTTCAAGCCCAACAACTGGCGCAGATCGGGTGAAGCGGCCTCAAGAAATTCTTGCGACAAGGCCCCCGGCATATCCTCCAACGGTTTCACCCATTTCGGCAGGTAATTGATCAAAACAGCGCTGCGATCCTGTTGGGATTTGTTGGGCATCGCGCAGTGCCATGCGACACCGTAGAACAAGGCAACATCGCCCGGCTCCCCCAACATACGTTCGCAAATGTCGAAGAATTTATCGTCTTCATTGGGATAGCGTAGCTCCTTTTGAGAGCCCGGCGCATAAGCCGTCGCCCCCGTTTCTTCGGTGAACGGATCAAGCAAGATCGAGGCTTGAGCATTCATCGGGAAAGAGCCGTTCAAGCCAATTGGATGGCTTTCGGGCTTGTAAAAATCCCAATAGGGATAATCGACATGCGGCTCCTGCCCCAGCCCGCCGGGCAGGATGCGATTGGCCGCGATGGAACCCATTATAAACTCGCTGCCCAAAAATTTGCGCAAGATGTCCATGATAACGGGATGTGCCGCCATATCTGAAAACACACCCCCTTTCGCAAGCAGGTTCCAAACGCGGCGTTGCAGGTTCAGCTTGCCCTCTTCTTCGGCTTGGCCTTGGAAGTGTGTGACCGTATCAGCCTCGGAAGAGTGCTCTAGAATAATCGCGCGGGCCTCAGCGATTTGTGCCTCGCTGAACAGGCCTGAGATTAGCACAGCGCCTTTGCCATTGAGCAATTCATCGACAATGGTCGCCGGATCCGCGTTGCTTGCGTTAAGCCTTTTCATTTAAACACCCTTCCTTTGACGCGCACGCGTTTCTTCTTGCTCCAAATGCGCGGCGTGCACTTTGGGATTATCCGACACATGCGGAGTGCCGACCTCCCACCATGTATGACCCTCCGTCGTCCAGCCCTCATAAGGATCCACTTTGGCGCAGATCACATAGGTTTTGTCACTGGCCTTGGCGCGTTTGAACGCCTCCGCTAAACCAGACATTTCCACCGTTTCCGCCTCTGCGCCCATAGCGCGTGCGTGGGCCTCAAAATCGACGCTCACTTGGCGTGTGGCTGTGGGCGTATCGGCGATGAGGTTATTGAAACTTTCATTGCCAGTGTTGTTTTGCAACTTGTTTATGACCGCGAAACCACCGTTATCAAGCACGAGAATGATCAGCTTTTTGTCCGTGAGAACAGAGGAGTAGATATCCGAGTTCATCAGCAAATAAGACCCGTCCCCCGTGAACACGACCGTGTCTTGGTCGGAATCGATCTGCGCTTGCGCAATGCGCGCGCCCCACCCGCCTGCGATTTCATAGCCCATGCATGAAAAGCCGAATTCGACATCCACGGTGCCAATATCAAGCGTTTTCCAGTTTGCTGTCACCTCTGCGGGCAAGCCGCCCGCCGCCGCAACAACGCGGTCGCGCGGATCACAGAGATCATTTACCACGCCAATCGCTTGTGCATAGGAAGCTGGTCCATTGCCGACGCGCGTATTGTCGGCGACGTAATCGTTCCACTTCGCCCGCTCGCCTTGCGCGTATTTGGTCCATGATTTTGGCGCGCTGTACCCACTGGTCGCACTGCCAAGCTCAACGAGCGCGAGTTTCGCATCGCCCACAACAGTCATCGACATATGTTTCGCCGCATCGTGCCGCCCTACGTTCAACCCAATGAACTGCGCGCCTTTCGCGAATGCGGTCCAAGACCCCGTAGTGAAGTCCTGCAAGCGCGTGCCGACGGCGAGGATGACATCCGCCTCTTCCGCAATCGTATTCGCCGAATCCGATCCCGTCACACCAAGCGGCCCAACGTTGAGCGCGTGATCATTCACCATATTCGCGCGTCCCGCGATGGTTTCGACCACGGGAATGTCGTGTGCTTCGGCGAAGGCGGTCAGCTCTGCCACTGCACCAGAATACTGCACGCCCCCCCCTGCAATGATCATCGGGCGTTTGGCTGACTTCAGCAGCTCCGCCGCATCGGCAATCTCTTCAGCATCTGCTGCCTGGCGACGAATGCGGTGTACTTTTTCATCGAAGAACGACACGGGGTAATCGAATGTCCAGCCCTGTACATCTTGCGGCAAACCAATGAACGCAGGGCCGCAATCCGCAGGATCGAGCATCGTTGCCAATGCAGCGGGCAAGGACTGAATGATCTGCGCAGGATGTGTGATGCGATCCCAAAAACGCGAGACCGCTTTGAATGCATCATTCACGCCAAAGGTCGGGTTCCCAAAGTGCTCAAGTTGCTGCAACACAGGATCAGGTAAACGCGTCAAGAACGCATCGCCGCACAGCATCAACATCGGCAAACGGTTCGCATGCGCCAAAGCCGCACTGGTGAGTAGGTTGGCAGTACCCGGCCCAGCACTCGCCGTGCAAAACATAAAACGGCGGCGTAAATGCGCCTTCGCATAGCCAGCGGCCGCGAATCCCATGCCCTGCTCATTCTGTCCGCGATAGAGCGGCAGCACATCTTTATGATCGTGAAGCGCTTCGCCTAGACAGGTCACGTTACCATGTCCGAAAATTCCGAATCCACCACCGCACACGCGGGTTTTCACACCGTCAATCTCTATAAATTGCGCAGCCAAATAGCGAATGATCGCCTGTGCCGTCGTTAATGTGATGGTCTCGTCCGCTCGCCTCATTGCACCCTCCAAGATGGCTAAGTGCCTGCCCTTTTCAACAATCCTATTGACCAGCAGACCTAATCAAGGATACGCATTTTGCAACCGGTTGCAATACGTTTTTGGGAAGGGTTGTTGCGATGACGCAAATCAGAATTGGAATCGTAGGTGGCGGCTATATGGGCAAAGCTCATGCGGCAGCCTACGCGAGCGTTGGTACGATCTTTGAAACCAACTTGCGCCCCGTCTTGGAGATGGTTTGCGCGACCTCTGATACGTCGGCGGAGCGCTACAAAACGAAGTTTGGCTTTAATCGTTGCACCTCTGATTGGCAGATCTTAGTCAATGATCCAGACATTGATGCGATTGTTATCGCCTCGCCCCAATCTACGCACCGAGCAATTGCAGAATCAGCGTTCGCGTTAGGCAAACCAGTGTTTTGCGAGAAACCCTTAGGCGAAACACTTGAAGACAGCCGCGCCATGCTTGCCGCCGCCGAAGCGGCTGGTGCTATCAACATGGTTGGGTTCAATTACATTCGCACCCCTGCCTCTCAGTATGCGCGCAAACTGATTGATGAGGGGCGCATCGGCGACGTCACATACTTTCGCGCGGAAATGACCGAAGATTTCCTTGCTGATCCTGACGCCCCTGCCACATGGCGCACCAGCGGCATGGCTAACGGCTGTATGGGCGATTTATCCCCGCATATCATCAATTGCGCACGTGCGTTTATGGGGCCGATCGCTTCGCTCAGTGCTGTGGTGCAAACCGTGCATTCCAAACGCGGCGGAGTTGATGTGACCAATGATGATCAAGCGCAATTTATGCTCGAATTTGAGAATGGGGTCAGCGGCCACATCCACGCCAGCCGCATCGCGACAGGGCGCAAGATGGGGTATGCCTACGAGATCCATGGTTCCAAAGGGATGATCCGCTTCGACGGCGAAGATCAAAACGCGCTGTATCTTTATGTGCGCGAAGGCGACGATGCACAGCAAGGGTTCCGCAAAATCCTCACAGGCCCTGACCACCCCGATTATTTACCCTTTTGCCAAGGCCCTGGGCATGGCACAGGCTACCAAGATCAAATCATCATCGAGGCGAAGGATTTCCTGACCGCGATTGAAACCAAGCAAAACATTTGGCCCACTTTCCGCGAAGGTATGGAAGTGAACCGCATCGTCAAAGCAGCCATCGATTCCAGCGAAAAACGCGCATGGGTCGATGTCGCCGATTACTAAGGAATTGAAAACATGATTAAAGTTGGAAATGCGCCTTGCTCTTGGGGCGTCGAATTTGCGGATGATCCGCGCAACCCAAGCTGGCGCAAAGTGCTGCAGGAGAACGCTGAAGCGGGCTACACAGGGATCGAGCTTGGTCCCGTCGGTTTCATGCCCGAAGACCCTGCGGTCCTCTCGGAAGCGTTGGAAGAATTCAATCAAGAACTGGTCGGAGGCGTAGTTTTCCGTCCGTTCCATGACCCGAATGCCTGGGATGATGTGATGGACGGTTCGGTGCGCACCTGCAAGGCGCTCAAGGCGCATGGCGCAGAGCATCTTGTTCTGATCGATTCCATTTCACCGCGCCGCGCCCCCACCGCAGGCCGCGCCAGTGAAGCGGAGCAAATGGACAATGCCGAATGGACCACATACCGCGACAAGATTGCGACCATCGCCAAGATGGGCGCAGAGGAATATGGCCTTACCGTTGGCATCCACGCGCATGCAGGTGGTTTCATGGACTTCGAACCAGAATTGGAGCGGCTTCTAAGTGAAGTAGATGAAAGTATCCTTAAAATCTGCTTCGACACGGGCCACCATTCCTACGCCGGCTTTGATCCGGTCGCCTTCATGCAAAAGCATATGGATCGCATCAGCTACATGCACTTCAAAGACATTGATCCCAAAGTGAAGGCTAACGTCGTTGCCAACCGCACAGACTTTTACACAGCTTGCGGCGATGGCATTTTCTGTAACTTGGGCGACGGCGACGTGGACTTCCCAGCTGTGCGTCAGGTCCTGCTTGATAACGGCTTTGAGGGCTGGTGCACAGTCGAACAAGATTGCGATCCATCAGGCGACACATCCCCGATTGATGACGCAAAACTGAACCGCACATACTTGCAATCCATCGGCTTTGAGGGCGCATAAATGACAAAACTAAAATGGGGCATGATCGGCGGCGGCGAAGGCAGCCAAATCGGTCCGGCACACCGCTTAGGCTCTGGCCTTGATGGCTTGTTTGAATTCACCGCTGGCGCACTCGATCACCGCGCAGCCGAGGGGATCGACTATGGTCAACGCCTCGGCCTTGGCGATCGCGCTTATGGCTCTTGGCAGGACATGCTCGCGGGTGAAAGCGCACGTGAGGATCGCATTGATCTCGTCACCGTCGCCACGCCAAATTCTACGCATTTCGAGATTACCAAAGCCTTTCTTGAGGCGGGTTTTCACGTGCTGTGCGAAAAGCCGATGACGATGACCGTTGAAGAGGGCGAAGAAATTGTACGCACCGCTGAGAAATCGGGCAAAATCTGTGCGGTGAATTACGGCTATTCCGGCTATTCCCTCGTGCGCCACATGAAAGCGATGATCGCGCGCGGTGACATCGGCGAGGTGCGTTTGGTTAATGCTGAATTCGCCCACGGCCATCACGCAGATGCAGCCGATGCGGACAATCCGCGCGTGCGTTGGCGCTATGATCCTGCGCAAGCTGGCGTGTCGGCGCAGTTCGCCGATTGCGGCATTCACGCGATGCATATGGCGAGCTTTGTGACGGGTCAGGAAGTCACCAAACTGTCTGCCGACACTGTATCTTGCCTCGACATGCGCGTGCTTGAGGACGACGCAATGGTCAATTTCCGTATGGACGGCGGCACGGTTGGTCGCCTTTGGACTTCCTCCATAGCGATTGGTCGTCAGCATGGTTTGGGCATTCAGGTGTTTGGCGAAACGGGTGGTCTGCGTTGGTCGCAAGAACAGCCGAACCAGCTATATTACATGCCGCTTGGTGGTCGCTTGCAGGTGATCGAACGTGGTGAAGCCAACCTATCCCCCGAAGCGGACCGCACCACACGGGTCACAATTGGACACGCAGAAGGCATGCCCCTGGCGTTCGCTAACATCTACAAGGACCTCGCCGAAGCGATTTCAGCGCGCAAAGAGGGGCGCGACATTGATCCGGCGGCGAATCTTTATCCGCGCGCAGAGGATGGCTTGCGGTCCATGGCGGCAGTCGTGGCTGTGGCGGAAAGCGGCAAGCAAGATGGCGCGTGGCTTGATGCGCGCCCACCGATGTTTCAATAAAAGAACGCGCGCTGGGGCAACCTAGCGCGCTTTTAACGTTCCGCGTTCAATCACAGAGCATTCAAACAAATGCGCCTTTGGGGTGATGCTTTGATCCTCGACCAGTGCTGTCACTTGCTCAATCGAGGCGGCGATGATTTGCGAGAATGGGTTGTTGATTGTGGTGAGATTGATGTTCTCCCACTTCGCCATCGCTATATCATTGAGACCCAAAATCCCCACATCCTCTGGCACGCTCAGACCAGCCGTTTCCAACGACGAAATCGCCCCGATCGAAAGCACATCATCGCCGCAGAAATAAGCTTCTGCAAGCGGCGCTGTCAGCAGCTCTAGCATCTCTGCCCTACCCGCATCGAACGAATAGGCATCCGCGAAACTCACGCGCGCGCTCACGCCTTTATGCGCCGCACATTCCAATAAAAAGCCCTTCTCACGATCAAGGGTCGAGGTCGCCTCCGCAGGGCCACCAAGGAAGCCAACATCCGTGTAGCCATGCACAATCAACGTACGCGCAGCCATGCGGCCCGCTTCGATATTGTCGATCCCAAGCACATCTACGTCCGGCATTTCCGTGTGGCGCCCGAACGAATGCACCACAGGAATTCCTGCATCGCGAAATGACTTGGCAAATGCAGGTGGCAAGGTAGAGGAAGCAACGATCACACCATCCACAGAATACTGGCGCAACATTCGGATCGACGCCTCTGGATCCGTTTCATCAGTAAGGTTCACCAGCAATGGGCGCAGGTCCCGCTCGTGCAGACCGCGCGTGAACATATCAAAGACTTCGAGGAAAACAGGGTTGTGAAAGTTGTTCGAGATCAGCCCGATCATTTTCGTGCGCCCAGTAGTGAGTGACGACGCCAAAGCATTGGGACTATAGCCAAGCTGATCCGCGGCTCTCATCACCTTTTTACGAGTTTTCTCAGAGACGGACGCGCCCTTGGTGAAGGTGCGCGACACGGCAGAGCGAGACACCTCTGCAAGTTCGGCCACATCTTTGAGTGTTACGGCCATCGCTTAGTCGTCGCGCGCGGAGTAGTCGATCGTGGCAAAGCGCCAGCCGCAAATCGCCGCAAACCCAAGGAAGATAATCGACCACATATAGGCCGCTTGGGAGAGCTCAAACAGGCCCCAAAGCGTCATCACCGCGACAACTGCGATGCGTATCCAGAGCGGTGCAAAGAACGGGTTTTCAAGATCGAGAAGCTTGCTCACGCGACGCCCTCATACTCCGCACCCGTCTTGGCGCCAGTAATGTAGGACACTACGTCTTCACCTGTGTAGTCGCCGCTTTTGATGTCTAAGTTGGCGCAGATGCGGCCACGGCGGAACACGACGATACGGTCTACGAGATCAAACACCTGGCGCATGTTGTGGCTGACCAAAATCAGCGGCTCCCCCGCCTCTTTCAGGGTGCGAATGATGTTTTCCACCTGCGCGGTTTCCTGCACACCTAGGGCCGCTGTCGGCTCATCCATTATAGTAAGTCTACTCGCGAATGTCGCCGTGCGTGCGATGGCTACACATTGTCGTTGACCGCCAGACATGTTCTGGATGGTGTTTCGGATGTTGGGGATTTTTACGCCCGTGCGCTCCAGACCTTCCATCGTGGCCTGCCGCATGGCTTTGTAATCCAAAAAGCGGAACGGACCCAGCCAATCGAATTTGGTTTTCTCACGGCCCAAGAACAGATTATCCGGCACGTCCAGATCATCCGCGAGCGCCAACGTTTGGAAGACGGTTTCAATGCCAGCCTCACGCGCATCTAGCGGTCCAGCAAAGTGCACCTCGTCACCATAGAGCGAAACCTTGCCACTGGTGCGTTGCTCAACACCTGTGATCTGACGCACGAAGGTTGATTTGCCCGCACCGTTATCACCCATGATAGCGACGTGTTCGCCCTTCTTCATCTCAAAGTTAGCATCAACCAGCGCGTGTACCCCGCCATAGTGCTTGGTCAGGTTTTCGGTCTTTAGAATGATATCGCTCATGGTAATGTCTCCTAAGCCCGATTTCGTTGTCTGTATTGATCAAATAGAATGGCGGCGATAATGATACTGCCCATGGCCATCAGTTGATAAGAACCGTCCAGCTTGATGTAGGTAAAGCCAGAACGAATGACGCCCAAAACCATCGCGCCCAGCACCGTGCCGATGATAGAACCGCGTCCACCTTGCAAACTAATGCCGCCGATCACGGCCATAGCAATCGCGAACAGCTCGTAGAACTCGCCCATGCCCGCCTGCGCGGTTTCACTTTTGGCTGCAAGGACGACACCCGCGAAAGCCGCCAGCATCGAGGCGATCACGTAGACCGTCACCTTGTGGCGCTTTACGTTGATGCCAGACATCCGCGCAGCCTCCTCGTTGGAGCCGATAGCATAGGTGTGTTTGCCGTAGACGGTGTAGCGCATGATCACGTGGAAAACGACTGCGAGTGACAAGAACCAGACCACGGGCATCATACCAGAGCCGATGAATTTGAAGCTTTCCGTTGGGAAGGAAATCGGGTTGCCCCCAGACCACCACAGCGCGATGCCACGGCAGATCAGGAACATGCCCAATGTCGCAATAAATGGTGGGATGCGCATGTAGGCGATGAACGTGCCGTTAATGGCTCCGATGCATGCGCCAAAGGCCAAACCGACAACGACCGGCACGATGACCGGCAAATCCATGGCCCAAGGCCCGAACAGCGCTTTCGGGTTGGCAAAGCCGTTGACCAGTTCGGTTTGTCCAAAGCTCATCGCGATCATGGCGGTGGCCGCGACAAGCGGGCCGGAACTTAGGTCAATACCGGCGGTGATAATCACTTGGGTCACGCCCAAAGCAATGATGCCGATGATGGCGACCTGAAGGATGATAATTTTGAGACGCGCCTCATTGAAGATGCTGTCAAAACGGTCTCTGGTGTCGAACAGAAAACTTTGATCATTCATGTAGGGCAACACTTGGCCCAGCACCTCGAAGATCGCGATAATAACGAACAGAGCGAAAAGGATGTTCAGCTCATTGGGCCAAGATCGTTTGGTTTTGTCGAACGTAAGTCCGCCAGTGCCGTGGCTGGTGTCTGTCATCGGTGCCATTCCCTATTCAGCGCCCGGTTCTCAGCGCTCTGTAAAAATTAGGGCGGCACATATGCGCCGCCCCATTTCGTTCAAATCGACTTAGTTCTTGTCGAGGAAGTCACCCATGTTCGCAGGTGTCACCAGCTTGAACGGGATGTAGACTTTCTGGTCCACTTTTTCGCCAGCGATCAACCGCAGTGCCGCATCGATGGAGCCTGTACCTTGACCAACGGAGTCTTGGAACACTGTGACGTCATAATCACCCGCCGCCATGGACAAAAGCGCGTCTTGGGATGCGTCAACACCACCAACCTGAACGTCAACCATATCCATGCCCGCCGCTTTCATCGCTTGGATCGCGCCGATTGCCATTTCGTCGTTGTTGGCAAGAACGAAGTCGAACGGCTCACCAGAAGACATCCAGTTTGTCATCAAGTCTTGCGCTTCGTCGCGCGACCAATTCGCCGTTTGCTCGTCGATGATAGTCATGAAGTTACACATGTCCATGCCGATCACGTCATGTACGTCCTTGGAACGCTGAACAGCCGCTTGGTTGGAAAGTTGACCGTTCATGATGTAACCGGTAGCACCACCAGCTTTACCAGCTGCACGCAAGTTTTTGCAGATTTCGAACGCGGACAATGTGCCAGACTCGATCTCGTTAGACGCAACAAACGCTTGTGTCGCTGGCAGTTCGTTGACGTTGTCAGGCTCACGGTTGACGTAGACTAGTGGCGTGTCGCCCGCGGCTGCGGAAACAGCTGCGCCTGCGGATGTGTCGACAATGTTCACGATGATCGCGTCAACGCCGGATGCGACGAAGTTTTTCACCTGGTCGATCTGCTTAGCAAGATCGTCTGTCGCGTCTTCCTGCTGGTATGTCAGCCCGTCGATTGTCGCTGCGTGCTCGACCATGCCGTTGCGCAGAACTGTCAGCCAGTTGTCGTCAAAACGTGAAAATGTTGCACCAATCTCTTGTGACATCGCGGATGTTCCCATCATCGCGACGAGACCCGTCGTAATCAGAATTTTCTTCATTGTAGTCCTCCCAAAATGTGCCCGGCGCACGTTCATAAAACCGGGGCCTTTTTCGACAAAGGCGTATGTGTGCCCTGTCTGTGCGCCTCAATCGAAGGCACAAAAACGTCTAAAACACATCCAAGACGCACAGGCATCATCGCGCGAATGAATATGATTCGAGCTTCACTCTATCCCGATTCAGATTTTTTGCAACCGGTTGCAATATTTATTTGATTAGACCAATGCACGCCCTGAAGCGACCCGTTTCAGGCAATTTCGAACGCGCAGTGCATCAACACTGCTTCAAATATCGTTCGGCTTGACGTAGAGACGAAGAAACGATCGAAGGCCGCACGCGATATGAACATCCTTTTTATTATGTATGATCAACTTCGCTTTGATTATCTAAGCTGCGCGGGCCACCCGCATCTCCACACGCCAAATTTTGACCGCGTTGCTGCAATGGGCGTGCGTTTCACCAACGCTTATGTGCAATCACCCGTCTGCGGTGGATCGCGCATGTGCTATTATACTGGGCGATATGCATCGAGCCACGGTGCACAGTGGAACGGCTTTCCTCTGCGCGTGGGTGAGCACACGATAGGCGATCATTTGCGCCGCGCAGGCATGGACAGTTGGCTTATCGGCAAGACCCACATGAAGGCCGACGCAGAAGGCATGGCGCGTCTTGGTCTGTCTGCGGACAGCGTGATCGGCGCGCGCCAAGCGGAATGCGGCTTTGACACATGGATCCGGGATGATGGGTTGTGGGGCCAAGGCCCTGACGGGTTCTATGACGAAAAACGCTCGCCCTATAATGAGTACCTTAAGGGCAAAGGCTATCCGTCCCAGAACCCATGGGCAGACTTCGCAAATGCAGGCATCGACGAGGACGGCGATCTGGCCTCCGGCTGGATGTTCAAGAATGCGGACAAAGCCGCCAACATTCGCGAGGACGATAGCGAAACGCCGTGGCTGACCACAAAAACCATTGAATTCATGGATGAAAAGTTAGGCGACGGATCATCCCCTTGGATGGCCCACGTCAGCTTTATCAAACCGCATTGGCCCTACATCGTCCCCGCGCCCTATCATAATATGTATGGCGCAAATCATGTTCCTGCCCCGACGCGGCACGCAGTCGAACAAGACAATCCGCAGCCTGTGTTTGGCGCATATATGCAGAACAAAATCGCCACTGCCTTCCAACAGGAAGAGGTGCGCCAAAAGGTCATTCCCGCCTACATGGGTCTGATCAAACAGTGCGATGATCAACTTGGCCGCCTGCTTGACCACATGGAAGCGCAAAACACGTTGAAAGATACGATGATCGTTCTGACCTCTGATCATGGCGACTATCTTGGCGATCATTGGCTCGGGGAAAAGGATTTGTTCCACGAGCAATCCGTCAAGGTTCCGATGATCATCTATGATCCACGCGCTGAGGCAGATGCGGCGCGCGGCACGGTGTGTGATGCATTGGTGGAATCGATTGATCTGGCCCCGACCTTTGTTGAATTCGCGGGCGGTAAAGTGGCCGATCACATTCTGGAAGGGCGGTCTTTGACGCCTTGGCTGCACGGTGGAACGCCCGATTGGCGGACGTTTGCGATTAGCGAATATGATTACTCCGCCACGCCGCAAGCCGTGAAACTGGGGTTAGAGCCTCGCGATGCGCGGCTGTTCATGGTTTTTGATGGCCGCTATAAATTGATGCACGCGGAGGGCGGTTTGCGCCCGATGTTGTTCGATCTGGAAACCGATCCAGACGAGTTTCACGACCTCGCCAAAGGCGATACGCATCAGGGCGAGATCAATCGGCTTTATGACCATTTGTTCACATGGGCGCGGCGCATGTCGCAGCGCGTGACCAAGTCGGAAGATGATATCAAAGCGATGCGTGGCAAATCTCTGCGACGCGGTATTCTGCCGTTCATGGCCGATGGCAGCGAAGTTCCCGAAGAGCTTTCGCAATTCTATCGTGGCGAAGCGAAAGCGGACTTCACGAAAGACTGACTAGCATTTTGGCACCAATGCCATCGCGCGGATGGGTGAGCCTGTGCCATTGTCGATCTTCAAAGGCGCCGCAATCAAAATCGCGCCCTTAGGTGGAAGTTGATCGAGATTACAAAGGCTTGCGAGACCAAAGCAATTGTCGCGGTGCAGATAGTTATGCGCAGGATACGGCGGGCTAAATTTGCCAGCCATGCCCGCGTCCGTGCCAATGCACTGCGTGCCCCAACCCACGATGCCTTTGGAGAGCAGATAATCGATACACTCTGTCGTCGGTCCAGGGCTGTGGCTGCCGTCCTCATGTGGGTCAGGGTCTTCGTTTAAGAAAAGCACGGGATCATGGCTGCGCTTGTCCCAATCCGTGCGCATGACCACCCATTCGCCAGGATTGATCTCGCCGTACTTAACCTCCCACTCTTTGACCTGCTCCACAGTGAGCAGAAAATCATTATTCGCCTCAGATTGAGCCGAGCAATCGATCACATTCACTGGGGCCATAATGCGCTGCATGTCCAACGTATCCGTAAAGCCGTCCGCGTGATCCTTGCCAGAAATCCAATGGTGCGGGGCGTCGAAATGCGTGCCTGAATGTTCGCCCAATTTCATCCAGTTCCAAGCAAAAAACGGACCATCGGCATCGTACTCGCTGATCTTATGGATCTCTACCTGTGGCGTATTCACCGCGAAATCTTCAGGCAAATGGATGATTGGTGTGTCGGGCCCAAGCTGTGCTGTGCAATCCACAATTCGAATATCACCGCTCAACAGCATCCCGCCCAGCGCGCCAAGCACATCACTTGAAGACATATCATTTTCCTTTTTGTGCGCGCCCTGCCCCGCAAATCGACGACGACGGCGGGCCATCACTTCATCCGTCAGATCGAACACATCATTGATGGTTTCTTTCAACGTCACATTGCCAGGCGACAGCCGCAGTAACTGCCCTCTGAAATCAACCGATAGCCCCTCGACACCCAGCGCACCGACCACTGCCGCCGCTTCTGCTTTGTCTGGAAAGCGCAGCATCACAGATCCACCACGCGTATCCACATCGCGCGGGGAATGCAGCGGCAGATCCAGCGCATCGGCGCGTTTGATAATCAAATCAACAAGTTCACGGTTCCATGATGCAAGCTCCGCGTGATCCTGTCCCGCATGCCATTTCAGCGCAGGCAAAGACGATAGCGCGGCAACCGATCCGGGCGTACCGCTGTCAAAGCGGCGAATATCGGGTGCGTATTCGAATTTATCCAAGTCCCATGAGAACGGATTGTTTTGCGAGAACCATCCCCGCGCTTCTGGCTCCAATTCACGTGCAAGTGCTTTATCCACATAAAAAATTCCCGCGCCCGGTGTGCCGCACATCCATTTCAGAGATGTTGAAAGTACAAAGTCCACTTTCGGTTCCATCGCATCGAACGGGATCAAGCCCGCCGCTTGCGTGATATCAATACCAATCATGCTGCCCATGTCGCGCCCATGCGCCACGAGCGGTTCCAGATCAATCCGCGCTGAGGCGGTCGATGTTACCCAAGTGAGCAAAGCCAACCCAACATCGCGGCCCCATTGCGCCATGAAATCATCTGGCTCAACCCAAGACGCGCCATCGCGTTTTGGTACCGTATCCAGCGTGAAGCCCATTTTTGGCGCAAGCCCCGCAAGCAAAAAATGCATCGAGGGGAAACAATCCTCCGCAACCAAAACCCGCTTGCCTCGCAATTGACCGTCTGGCAGCGCGCGCATGAGCTTGTGCATGCCATCCGTCACACTCTCGCAAGTCGTCATAGAGCCTTTGGGCACATTGATGATGCGGCGCCAGTAATCAATGAAGTCCTGCCGTTTCAGAAGAACATAGCCCCATTGCTTGTCGTCAGGAGCCGCCCAAATTTGCGCAAACTCAGCCGTTGCGGCGGCCAGCTCTTCTTCCTTACCGGGATACATCCCTATGGAATGATAGAGAAAATAACCTTCATGTTTGGAATTTCTCAGCATATCTTGGTGTCTCGCGAAATGGGTCTCAAACGAAAGAGGCCCCAGCACTGCCGGGGCCTGTCTCATAAAGTGTAGGCGTGTTTAGCGGTACTTAACAGTCACAAACTCGCCGCCTTCGACTTTGAGGTGACGGTAGCTGCCCGCGCTCTCGCCATTGCCGATCATCTCGACTGCAGATGCGCCAACATAGTCAACTTCGCCGCCGTCTTTGATGATCTGCAGCGCCTTCGCCAACTCGCCAGGGAAGATCTGCTCGCCCGGTGCGTTCGCAACGTCGAACACGTGATCCTTCAGATCGCCGCTTGCGGAGGAGCCCGCTTTTTGCATCGCAAGCATGATCAAAGCCGCCGCGTCATAGCTCTCTGGTGTGAACGGGGATGTACCGTCGAAACCAGCCGCTGTCGCCATTTCCGCATAGGTAGCAGCACCCGTGCTGTCCGTACCCGCAACCTGACCGAATGAGCCGTTCAACGCATCGCCGATTGTCAGGATGTTGTCACCGATCATGCCGCCCGGAAGAACAAAACGATCCCAAGCACCAGTGTCGATGGAGCCCTCGATGATGCCACGACCACCTTGATCAAGGTAGCCAGCAACAACCAAGATGTCGCCGCCAGCAGATGCGAGTGTGCCAACCTCGGAAGAATAGTCCGCTTTGCCGTCTTCATGGCTGATGTTGACTGTGATCTCACCGCCGGCCGCTTCGAATGCGGAAACGAACGCGTCCGCCAAACCCTTGCCGTAGTCGTTGTTTGTATATGTCAGAGCGACGGACTTGATGCCTTCTTCGATTAAGATATCAGTCATGACCTGACCTTCACGGGCATCAGACGGTGCTGTGCGGAAGAACAGACCGTCGTCCTCAGCCGTGGAGAGCGCTGGGGATGTCGCGGATGGTGAAACCATCACTATGCCGTTCGCACGTGCAACGTTCTGCAGAACCGCACCTGTTACACCAGAGCAGTCCGCGCCGACGATCGCGTTCACTTTGTCCGCTGTCACCAAACGCTCTGCCGCCGCTGTGGCCGCTGCGGAATCGATGCATGTGCTGTCTGCGCGTACAGATGTCACCGTAGAGCCGCCCAGAAGCAGACCAGAGTCTGTCACTTCTTTCATTGCCAATTCTGCGCCAGCTGCCATTGGACCAGTCAGCGATTCAATCGGGCCTGTGAAACCGTAGATCACGCCAAGCTTGATGTCTTCCGCGAAAGCAGCCGAGCACATTAGCGCTGATACGGCTGTTGCCGTCATTAGTGTTTTCATGATGTTTCCTCCCAAGGAACAATATTGATGATCGCACCATGCATGGAGTGCGTGCGACTCGCAAGCAATCTCACACCAAACACAGCGCGCGATTGCAAAACACACTGTTGCAGCGCATGTTCGGTGCGCAGAGATAGAAAAGGGCCTGTTTGATGAACACAAAAGTCGCAGTCGTGACCGGCGCCGCGGGCGGCATGGGAAAAGCCTTTGTTCGCAAATTGATAGCAGATGGATGCCGCGTTGCAGGGTTTGATATATCGCAGGATGGATTGGACGATTTGGGTGCTGAACTCGGGTCAGCTTTCTTAGGCATCCGCGCTGATCTGACCGATCCTGATGCCGTTACGGCAAGCTTTGCAGCGGTTGCCACGGCCTTTGGCGGGCTTGATATTTTAGTGAACAATGCGGGCACCTGTTTCATGTCAGAGTTCCCGAACATCCCCGCGGATGAGTTCAAACAGCAGATGGCGCTTAACTTTGAGACTGCCTTTCATTGTTGCCAAAACGCGGTGCCTTTGATGCTAGAACGCGATGGCGTGAAGAAGATAATCAACATTTCATCCAATGGCGCGTATAATTTTGATGTCTTCGACCCGCCGCCATATCGTGCGAGCAAAGCCGCGCTTGATACGCTGACCAAAGACCTTGCACGGCGCTACGCTACCGATAAGATTTGCGTCAATTCAATTGCCCCCGCGATGACAGAAACGCCCTTGTTTGGGGTGCTTTCTGACGCGGTGCTCGCCAAAGCAATCGCGCAGATGCCTCATGGTCATGCAATGCAGCCGGAACAAATCGCTGGCTGGGTTGGCTTCCTTGCAGGGCCGATGGGGGATGTGTCCAGCGGCAATGTGTTCATCCTGAACCAAGGGCGCGATGTGCGTTAAGTGAAGTATTCCGGTGTCTTGCGCAGTGTTGGCCACTGCGCGGGGCAATGCCCGTAAATGATCTCTGCGCCCTGATCTTTTGCCAATTTAATCAGACGGTTACCGCTTTCAATTGCTAAGCCCTCATTCCAAGAGCCTTCGAATTTTTCATCAACTTCCGCAGGCCGTGAAATAGCATCACTGACAAGCAACATCGGCCCGCTATTTGGTAAATCAACCAGAATCGCCAATTGGCCAGGTGCGTGGCCTGGTACCAACAGCACCCGCAAATTCGGTCCCAGACCGATATCACCCTCGACCAACAGATACTTCCGATCCGGCCAATCCATGGGCTTGACGTCACCCCAATAGAGGGGCTTCGCAAGGTTTCGTTCTGCTTTAGCAATCAAGATCGGCACATTCGGAAAATCGCAAAGCCCACCGACGTGATCGATATGCGTGTGGGTCATAATCAACAGATCAATGTCAGCCATTGCAACGCCCGCCTTCGCTAATTGCGTCTTTGGCAGGTTGTCACGGGTTAGCTCCAGAACCTCGCCAAATCCGCCAAGCTTGTCCTCGAGCGATGCCGCCTCAACATCCTCCGCATATTTTTGTGGGAACCCTGTGTCGACCAAGATCCGCTCTCCCCGATCGGTCACCATCAGGAACCCACAGATCCCAATCACGCGCCCGTTCGCGTGTACTTTGAACAACCCGTAATCAAGCACATGCAGTTGCTGCACTTGCCCCTTGATGAAACCTGTCGGACTCACGATGCTCTCTCCCAATGATGTCGCTCAGGAAAGTCAGGCCACCCTATGAAAGTCAAGATTCACACGCTGTTTGAGTATCTATTGGAGACCACAGAAGCAGATCCAGAAGCGTTCGTTGGCTTTTCCCTGTCGAAATCTCCAGTGCTTGGCGATTATCTGGCGGATCTTGATCCCGATCTTTCGCTTGATTGGAATGGCCGCTCTTTTCGCGGTCTACCTGAATTGCGCACCCATGTGTTGCGACAAGCGAACCTTGCTGACTCCTGCGACATTGATGATGTGTTGATCACGGCCGGGGCAGCGGAGGCGAATTATCTTGCTTTGCGCCAGTTGCTGGAACCGGGCGATGAGATCGTCATTGAAAAACCCGGCTGGCCGCAAGCCGAGGTCATGGCCTTGGCGCAGGGCGCTGATATCAAAACGGTGTTTCGCCATGAGGCTGCTGATTGGGCCTTGGATCTGGATGAACTTTGCAGCTTGCTAACACCCAAAACCAAGTTGATTTTTCTGACTAACCCCAACAACCCAACGGGCCGCTTGCTTAGCCCAGAAGAGCTGACGGAGATCGTCGACATTGCACGTTCGGTTGGGGCGTGGTTGATCGTTGATGAGGTCTACGCCGGTCTCGAGTGGGATGCCCCCCGCCCCACATCTATCGCAGCGCTTTATGAGCGCGGCATCACGACGGGCAGCGTTTCTAAGGCGCTTGGCCTGCAAGGCTTGCGCACGGGGTGGATGATCTGTCGCGATCCTGACTTGATCATGGACGCTGTAATTTTACGTGAAAATTCAAGCGAGATCATGAACATATTAGGCGAAGTTATCGCCGAAATAGCGCTGCGACCTGATCGCTATGCTACAATCCTCACTGGTGCGCGCAAAGCTGGTCAGGCCAATCTTGAGGTGCTCAATTCATTCATCAAAAACCAACCGCTGTTGTCGTGGATACCGCCGCAAGCAGGGCTTATCGGCCTCGCGAAACTAAGTGCCGATCTGAACGGCGACGACATCGCCAAACGCCTATTAGAACCGCCCTATAAGACCTTTTTACTACCCGGATCCGCCTATGATCAACCGCACCATATTCGTGTTGGCGTCGGGGGCGGAGAAGAGGCCAATCTTGCCCTTGGTCTGTCGCGGTTAGACGCTTTACTTCGGACCTTTCAGGGAGGCCGATACTAAGCATTGGATTTAGCAAACTCACCCAAATATATCCCCTTTGGTTGGGCCAACCTCTACATTAGGTAGGTGGCCCGACAACGCCTGTTTACGAATAATCAGGATATTAGGACTAAGTTGCGTTGACTTTTGCCCCGCTAAGCCAGGGTTTATGCGCATTATTACAAGGGCTTTTGGTATGACTCGTTTTATTGTTTCTTTCGCGCTCCTCGCTTGCCTTGCAGGCTGTGTAGACGGGGCAAACCCGTTCGACGAAGACGAGGCAACCGACACGTCATCAACAGATACCACTGATACAGGCACAGACAGTTCAGATACGGACAGTTCTGACACAGATGCCGATACTGAAACCAGTGAGACCGACGAAGAAACTGAAACTGATCCCGTCGTACCAATCGTCTCAAGCGTAAGCAGATTGCCCGGAACAGAGAACCCGACTTCTGCCTCAGCGATCTTTCGTTCAGAAGCACGCTCTGACTCGGGAGGATCCGTTGGAAACGGATATGCACGCGGGTTCGTGTACAACAGCGATGCCGACACGTTTACCGTGGACAACGTCGCTTTCGACGGTGACAGCCCCTACACTGCGGTCTTCAACGATGATGGCACCACCAGATTAGGGGTCGGCCCCTTTAGTGTGTTCGAAGCACCTGCGAGCGCAACCGACGCGCTTACACTTACGACGGTTAACCAACTTGTGGATTATCGGGCTCTCTACGCTGTTGGCCCTGACGGAAACACGTCAATCGCGATCGTGCGCACTGGGGCATATATTGAGTACGGTTATGGCGGCTACCTATATCAACGAGATGGCGACGTTACTTTGCCGACCAGCGGGCAAGGTGTTTTTACGGGCACCGACAATTACGGTGGCTTGCGCGACTTTGACGGGCGTGGAGGCTTGGAATATGTCAAAGGCGACATGAGAGTTGAGATTGATTTTGACGATTTCAATGACGGTGCAGGCGTTCGCGGTAACGTGACCAACCGCCAAGTGTATAATATTGACGACATTACAAATGTCCAAACGCTTGCAGAACCTGATCCCGGTAACGTGACTCAAGATATTCTTGATGCCATGGGCGGCGGCGCAACTGAGTTGCCTATCCTGAAATTTAAAATTGGACCTGGTGTCATGGATGCGAACGGCGAACTTCAGGGCGAAATATTCTCAGCTAGTTCTGACGCTAGTACCACCCTAGAGAGCGGCAACTATTACGCCATCCTCTCCGGGGACGATGCAACAACTATCACGGGAATAGTTGTGGTGACGGGGTCAGATCCGCGATATACAGGGATCACTTATAGAGAGACGGCCGGCTTCTTCGCAGTTCGTCAATAGCTCTCACGAGATTGCATTAATTCTGTGCCTAGGTCTGTATTATGTTTTTGTCTAATCGTCCTTTTGTAGCGCTCGCGCTGGTTATATTTACCCTTTCTGCCCCCTTGAACGCTGCAAATGCTCAGACCGCTGTAAGCGTTGACGTTACTCCAGATCAGCTTCGTATCATGGCAGCCAATTCAATCGTTAATGGTAATCCCACGCAGGGATACGAAATGGCGCAAGCGCTGTTGGCGCGAGATCCAAACGATGTCGAAGCCCTCATTATTCGCGCACGCGCCGCGCGCGATCTTGGCAAGCTGACTGAAGCGCTCAGCACCGCACGCAAAGCTTGGTTCGGTGCCCAAAACGCATCAGAACGCTTTGGGGCCTCTATGGTCATGGCACAAACGCTCTCGACAAATGGGGCGAAAACACGTGCGCAACTCTGGCTGCGCCGTGCCGCGCAAAACGCGCCCAGTGAAGAATTCAAGCAAGTCGCTGTACGCGATTTTCGTTACGTGCAGCGCACCAACCCTTGGTCGACGGAGCTCAGCTTTTCCGCCTCGCCCAGCTCCAATATCAACAACGGCAGTACGCGCACAACGACGCGGCTCTTTGATTTGCCGTTTGAGTTTCAGCTCAGCGGTACCGCACGTGCCTTGTCAGGCGTTCAATATAATGCTGGTATTGCAACACGTTACAGACTTTCCGAATCCGAACGCGCTCAGAATGATCTGCTCCTAAGACTTGATCACCGCACCTACACGATGAGTTCTGAAGCCAAAACTCTTGCCCCCAACGCGAAAGGGTCTGATTTTGCTTTTTCGTCTGCAGCGCTGTCCTACATTCGACGCGGCTTTACAGGTGCCGGAAGTGATTTGCCTTATCAGATCGAAATAACTGGCGGGCGTACTTGGTACGCACAACAGCCTTTCATGCAATATGCCCGCGCGAGCGTAACACAGAATTATATCTTTAGAGCCGGCAGCTTTGTTTTCGCTGGGTTGGCCCGTGAGAAACAGCAATCCCTGTCCGCGCGCCAAGATGCGGACAACTGGGGGCTCAGCGCAGGTTTGCGTTTGGGTCTCACAAATAAAGATCAACTGACGCTGAGTGCGAACGCCAAGAAAAGCAACTCCATCGATGCGGCGCTCGACTATGAGCAACTGACACTCGGCGCGCGTTATGCATTTGCTCGTCCAATTGCTGGCGTTTCGATTGATATGGGGCTGTCTATTAGTCGAAAGAACCATGAAACATCGCGATTTACGCGCTCTGGGCGTCAGGACAAGACGATATCTGCGGATGTGACCGGCGTGTTCAACCAGATTGAGTACTTCGGTTTCTCGCCCTCGCTTACGCTGTCTGCAAGCCAAACGGACTCGAACATCGGTCTCTATGAGAGCCGCCAGTTTGGTGTGCGCGTGGGCATTCAATCCTCGTTCTGAGACCGATAATTTGACGACATTGTCCTAAACCTCTCGACAGCGAGGTTTGAGCCGCTACTCTTTTTCTAAACATAAAAGGAAGAATGAGAATGCCGCTTAAATATCTACACACAATGGTTCGCGTGAAAGATCTGGAGGCTTCGATGGCGTTTTATCGCTTGTTAGGCCTTGTAGAAACCCGCCGGATGGATAGTGAACAGGGGCGGTTTTCACTTATTTTCATGGCACCACCTGATCAGCCAGAATGTCCGGTTGAACTGACCTATAACTGGGACGGCGATGATGAATTGCCAACAGACGGACGCCATTTCGGTCACCTCGCCTATTCGGTTCCAGATATTCATGCGACCTGTCAGCATCTGATGGACAATGGGATTACGATCAACCGCCCACCGCGCGATGGCCGCATGGCATTTGTGCGCTCACCCGACAACATTTCGGTCGAGTTGTTGCAAGACGGCGACGCCCTAACACCCGCAGAACCATGGGTGAGCATGGAAAACAAAGGACATTGGTAAGTTTCTTTCGCTTGGCACAGACAGACACCAAATGTCGCTGCGCTATAGCTAAACAGCCGAACTTAAGGCATCTCACATCCGAGCAGGAGCAAAAGTGAGATATATCGCGAGCGCGCTGTTTGCTTGGTGCGCGCTTGCGCTACCCAGCGGTGCACAAGAACGGTGTCGCCAAGCGTTGGCGCTTGGTTTGGATGTCTCTGGTTCAGTCGATAGTCGTGAATACCGGATGCAACTTGACGGGCTCGCGTCCGCGTTTCAGGCCCCTGACGTCAAAGACGTTCTGCTTTCAATGCCGGACGCTCCCATACGTATAGCGGTTTACGAGTGGAGTGGTGCGCAGGATCACATCCTACTTTTACCGTGGACAAGCGTGAAAGATGAAACCCGTCTTGCAGAAATAGCACAACGCCTGCGCAGAACTCAAAGAACCCCTTCCGATCAATCGACTGGACTTGGCAGTGCGATGCAATTTGGCGCACACCTACTGGAACAACAAAGCGCGTGCTGGACAAAGACCTTGGATATTTCAGGCGATGGGAAATCTAATACAGGACCACATCCCAAAGACCTTGGGGATACGCCCTTCCCCAACATCACGATCAACGCATTGGTCATCGGTGCCGATGCACTGGATCATGGAGACAACCGCCAAGCTCAAGTAGGTGAGCTGTCCTCCTATTTCGAGGCTTACGTTCTGCGGGGGCCTACCAGCTTTGTCGAGGTCGCGCTAGGATTTGAAGACTACGAGGACGCAATGATCCGCAAGCTCAAACGAGAGCTGCAAGGCCTAATGCTGACCCGACATTTGCCCATCCAAAATCAGTAGATATAGCGGATTTGATCCGTCCAATACCGCTCCATCCGTTTGAGAGAACCTGTAATGTCGATCAACCCTTCAGGACCCAGTACACCTTTGCTCTGCAGACCTTCTGCATGGCGTTCAAACAGTTCTGACACGATATCGCGCACCTCACGACCCTTTGGGGTTAGTTTCACACGCACGGAGCGGCGGTCAATTTCGCATCGTTGGTGATGCATGAAATCCATCTCAACCAGCTTCTTAAGATTATAACTGACATTAGAGCCCTGATAATAACCGCGCGACTTCAATTCGCCTGCGGTTACTTCATTATCGCCGATGTTGAACAAAAGCAGCGCCTGAACTGCGTTGATCTCTAACATATTGACGCGCTCAAACTCGTCCTTGATCACATCCAGCAAAAGCCGGTGCAATCGTTCCACAAGCGCGAGCGCCTCTAGATACCCTGTGATAAACCCTTTGTCCGTTCCGGTCTTCAGATCATTCTGGACGACGCTATGTATGCTCATTCTCGACTCCGATTAACTACTCGGACCAACAATGAGATAAATTCACAAATATTCGGTTAAAGTTGAAAGCCCATTACTTTTGAAAGGTTTGCGCGATGTCTGCCAGCATATCTGTGAATTTTTCAGGCGGCACAGTCTGCCCCGTCACCCAAGAATACAAATCCTGATCATTCTCATTCAGCAACGTGTCATAGAGCGTGATATCCGACTCGCTCATCTGCGCAAGCGAGTTATCGGCATAGGCAGAGAGGATGATGTCCATCTCTTTAATCCCGCGCCGCATGGAGCGCATTTTCAGGCGTTTGATACGGGTGTCAGACGTCTCGGGCATCATGTGTCTTTCAAAGCCGCGCGCAGGCGTTTTTCCAAACGGCCCAATTTCTCTGAGGACTGGCTGATCGTCACGCGCAAATCCCGCATGTCGCGCAAAATGGTTGCCACATCTGCATCCGTTTCCGCAGCGTCTGCATTAGGCGCGTCCAAGCCTTCGCCCTCGCCGTTCATCAGCCACACCATCGACACGTTCAACACACCCGCCATGATAGACAGATGGTTCGCGCGCGGTTCGGACAAATCCTGCTCCCAAGAGCGCAGCGTGCTGGCGCGAATACCAAGCCGACGTGCCATCAGTGCTTGGCTCATTTGGGCATATTCGCGCGCGGCGGCCAAACGATCGCCAAACGTCGCAGCATCTGGTCCGTACCAGTCTTCCGCGGGCATATCGATTGTCGTCAACGGCTTTGCGTTTAAGGCTTCGAGGTCATCCAAGGGGCTTTCTCCTGCATCGGGGTCCAGAACGCTTGATTGCGCGCTCCCCCCACCCTAAGAGGGACCTGGCCTAATTACAATTCGGAGCGCCCTATGACTTTCCTATCTGCGACACTCTCACGTGTAAAACCATCCCCCACGATCGCGGTCACGACGAAAGCACAGGAGCTTAAAGCAGCCGGTCGCGATGTGATAGGCCTTGGCGCGGGCGAACCTGATTTCGACACGCCACAAAACATCAAAGATGCTGCGATCGCAGCGATTGCAGCGGGTAAAACAAAATACACAGCGCCCGACGGCATCACCGAGCTAAAGCAGGCAATTTGCGCCAAGCTTCTGCGCGACAATGAGCTAACCTATGCGCCTGATCAAGTCTCCGTCGGAACTGGAGGCAAGCAGATCCTATACAATGCACTGATGGCAACGTTGAACCCCGGCGATGAGGTGGTGATCGCGGCACCTTATTGGGTGAGCTACCCTGACATGGTATTGCTCGCGGGGGGTACGCCTGTGATAGCGACAGCTTCATCGCAAACAAATTACAAACTGACAGCAGATCAGCTTGAGGCGGCGATCACGCCTAAAACCAAGTGGTTTATCTTTAACTCGCCCTCCAACCCGACGGGCGCGGGCTATAACCGCGAAGAGCTGAAAGAGCTAACTGATGTCTTGATACGTCACCCGCATGTGTGGGTGATGACGGATGATATGTATGAACATCTTATGTATGATGACTTCGAATTCGTCACCCCAGCCCAGCTAGAGCCGCGCTTGTACGAGCGCACGTTAACCTGCAATGGCGTGTCCAAAGCCTACGCAATGACAGGCTGGCGCATTGGCTATGCCGCGGGTCCGAAAGAGCTGATCGGCGCGATGCGCAAGATCCAAAGCCAGAGCACGTCGAACCCTTGCACAATTAGCCAATGGGCCTCAGTTGAAGCGCTGAACGGGCCACAGGACTTCTTGGCGGAAAACAACAAGACATTCGTGCGCCGCCGGAATTTGGTCGTCGACATGCTGAGCGCAATCGAAGGAATGACCTGCCCCGTGCCGGAAGGCGCGTTCTACGTCTACCCGTCCATCGGTGGGCTCATCGGCAAGACGACGCCTGATGGCACAATCATTGAAAATGATGCGATTTTTGCGACGAAACTGCTGGAAGACACGGGCGTTGCGGTGGTGTTTGGCGCAGCCTTCGGGCTTTCACCAAATTTCCGTGTCAGTTACGCTACGTCAGATGCCGCACTGAAAGAGGCATGCACACGGATCCAAACGTTCTGTGCTACGTTGGCCTAACGAATAAACACGTGAGGGGCTGATATGTCTGGTCAACTTCCCGATTTCTATTTTCGAGTGCGCGAAAACGGCGCGCTCGTGTTTCGTGTGGATACAGAAAACCGCCAGCGCCGGATCGAAATGGATCAGATCGCCTCCGTGAACATTCGCAACGGCGAGATAAAACCCCAAGGCGATCGCGAACTCAGCGAGCATGAGTTGGAGGTCATTCAAGACTGGATGACCGAGCGCACCGCGCTGCTCGCCGAGCGTGACATCGATGATATTTACCGCGCGGTTGATTATTTGAACCTCACCACTCAATGGGCGCAGGCCAAGGCCAGTGACGAACAGCTTGAAGCGGTGACCGACGATTTGCTGCTTGCCATGCACGACCTACGCTCTGTGCTCGTGCGCAAGAAAGCGGATCGTTTGCTGAAAGGACGTTAAGCGCCTTTGAGGGCCAGCTTAGGTCCTAGGCGGAAGAACCGCTCAGTCATCAAAATCGCCGCGACGGCAAGGCCGACAACCAAGCCGCCCCAGACCCCTGCCCCTTCAAATTGGAACACAAATCCAAGCAGATAACTGCACGGCGCTCCGATGACCCAATAGCTAAAGACAGCGAAGCTCATTGGGACTTTGGTATCGCGTAGTCCGCGCAACAGGCCCAAAGCCATAACCTGCGCCGCATCCACCAACTGGAAGATGCCCGCCATCAATAGCAGGAGTGCGCCGATCTTCATGATCTCTGCACGGTCAGGTTCATCTTTGTCTAGAAATACTGAAATCAGCGGCTCTGGAACGCTTACGAACACCACGATAGTCAGCAGTGCGACAAGGATCGACATAACAATCACCAGCTTTGCGCCGCGCATCAAATGATCTGGGTCTTTGCGCCCAAGCGCATTTCCCGCACGCACTGTGGCTGCATTCGACAGGCCGAGGTGGATCATAAACGTCAGGCTCGCCAATTGCAGCGCAACACCATGTGCGGCCAATTGGATCGTGCCTAACCATCCCATCATCAGTGTTGAGGTCGCAAACAACCCGACTTCGGCTAGGATGGTGAAGCCTATAGGAACACCAAGACGCCCCACCAGAAAGAAGGCCTCCCAATCAGGTTTCCAGAGGCGCGCAAAAATTTGTTGCTGCGGCAGCGCACGTAGTACGTAGCCCGCGATCACCAAGAGCGACAGGATCTGCACGCCAAGCGACGCAATCGCAGAACCGCGCAAGCCCAGCTCAGGTGCCCCCCAATTGCCAAAGATCAATGCATAATTGGCAAATCCGTTCACCACCATCGCAATCAGCGTGACCCACAACACGACCTGCGTTCGCTCAAGCGCAGCAAGGTAGGATTTTAACACCATCACCCCAAGCGCGGGGATCACACCCCAGCCAGCGATCCGCAGATAGGCTTGGGCATCCGCCGCCAGTTCTGGGTCTTGGCCAAGCACCAGCAAGATACCGCCAGAAAAATAGAACATCGGCATCACGGCAATGGCAAAGACGAAAGACATCCAAAGACCCATGCGCGTTGTGCGGCGCATCTGGAGGTCGTCATTTTCGGCGTACTGGCTGGCAACCAGTGGCATCACCGCTTGTGCAAAGCCCGACCCAAAGATGAACAGCACGAAGAAAAACGTGCTAGCCAGCGTGACGGCCGCAAGGCCCTCAACAGAATACCAGCCCATCATGACCGTATCGGTTAGCCCGATAGAAAACTGCGCCAAATGCCCGCCAATCAGCGGCAAACCAAGCGACATGATCGCTTTTGCGTGCTGGCCATAGGGCATTTGCGTTGATTTCTGGGACTTGTTCATGCGCGTAGCATTGACCCAAGCGCGCAAAGGCGGCAAGCGTCGTTTCAACATTTATTGTACCCCAACACACGAGCCGATCACATGAGCCAGCCTTTTGAGACATTGATATCCGACGCGCGCGCCTTTTATGGCGAGCTTGCAAAGAACAATACCCGCGATTGGTTTACAGAGCATAAATCCCGCTACGAAACCCAGTTGAAAAAGCCCGCCAAGATGTTGCTTAATGCGGCGGCTCCCAAACTTTCCGGCATGCTGGAACAAACGGTCACGACCAAACTCTTTCGCGCCAATCGTGATGTCCGCTTTTCCAAGGACAAGACGCCCTATGCGCTTCATCTTCACATGATGTGGGTACCTCAAGGCGCTGGCACTCAGCCCGTCTATTTCTTTGGAATCGCTGGGGAATACGTACGCACAGGTGCGGGCTTGATGAATTTCGACAAAGCCCAGCAAGCCGCTTGGCGCGCATGGGTGAGCGAGCGTGAAGGCGACGCTTTTCAAGCGCGTTTAGATGCGGCATCGGCGGCGGGCGCGGCCTATGGCAAGCCCGAGTTAAAGCGCATTCCCTCTCCCTTTGACAAAGAGCATCCGCGCGGTGACCTGCTGCGCCGCAAGTCTTTGGTGCTTTGGAAGGATCTGGACGCGAATGGCTCCAGTGATCTGGTGGGCGCAATTACGCAAAGCTTTGAAACACTCGATCCCGTCATGGATGATCTGCGCACCTTCTTATAAAGCGACATGCACAACTTCCGTAGCGTATTCCTTGACCCATATGTGAACAACGTCACGATGATCTGATAGAAATCAAATCTGGGAGTTTTGACAATGAGACATGCAATTGCCGCCGCTGCGGCCGTGCTAACGGTAGGACCTGTTATGGCGGAGAACCGCATTGATACGATCCGCCCCGACGCCCCCGCGCTCTCAGCTTATGGCGATCATGTCGTCGGTGTGCGCAAGTACGAGCTGACAAATCCCGGCCAGATCGACATCGTGAACACGACAGCAGAAAACGCTCCGACCTATGACCGGCCTTTAACGGTCGAGGTCTGGTATCCAGCAGCAGAAAGCGTTGAGGCTGGCGGCACATATGAAGGCGTGAACCTGCGCGCCGCCTCGGTGCAAGTCGCGCTAGAAGGGCAAGCAGTCCGTGACGCGGCCCCTGCTTCGGCAGGTAGCTTTCCCCTGATCGTGATCTCGCACGGTTATCCCGGCAACCGCTTTTTGATGGCGCATTTGGGGGAAAACCTCGCGTCCAAAGGCTATGTTACGGTTTCGATTGATCACACGGACAGCACATATGCGGACCAAAACGCGTTTGGCTCGACGCTCTTGAACCGCCCCTTGGATCAGGATTTCGTCGTCGAAACATTCGCAGATTTCTCGGCGATCTCACCCGAACTGGCGGCCATCATCGACGGCGATACAGTCGGCGTGATCGGTTATTCCATGGGCGGTTACGGCGCGCTGATCTACGGCGGCGCGGGTGTCACGCAGGCATCCACGGAATACGCTTGGGGTACGCCAAACGGTTTGCTCACACGTCACTTGGCTGGCTCGGACACACACGCGAAAATGCCGAATGACAAGGTAAAAGCGATCATTTCCATCGCGCCTTGGGGCAAAAACACAGGCTTCTGGGACGCAGACGGTCTCGCTGGTTTCTCCAAACCGCTGATGTTGATGGCCGGCTCTGTCGATGACGTGTCCGTCTACTCCGACCTACGCTCCATCTTCACGGAAACTAAAGGCACCAAACGTCATTTGCTCACCTTCGAGAACGCGAACCACAACGCGGGTGCACCGATGCCATCCCCAGCTGAGGGCTATCAGATGGTCGAGGGCATGGATTTCGCGCCATTTGAGCATTACGCTGATGCGGTTTGGGACAACACGCGCATGAACAACATCGCGCAGCATTTCGCGACGGCGTTCATGGATATGCACCTGAAAAGCGATGACAGCAAAGCCGCATATCTTGATTTAATCGAGAATGCAGCAGAAGGCGTCACAGCGCTTGATGATGCAGGCAAGCAAACGGGCGCGCATACATATTGGGAAGGCTTCCCAGCGCGCACGGCGGCGGGTCTGAAGTTTGAAACACTTGACGCTGGCAACTAAACGTTAACGACAAAGGGAGCGCCCCATGCATCCGCGTTGGTTTACCTTAAACGGTCAAGACTTCTTCGCACGCACATGGGGCGATCCGTCACTGCCACCCTTGCTCATGCTGCACGGCTTTCCCGAATATTCTGGCGCGTGGGAGGAAGTGGCCCAAGAGCTATGCGATCGCTTCTACTGCATTGCCCCCGATCAACGCGGATATGGACAAAGCTATTGCCCTGATGGGGTTGAGAATTACCGCACCGGGGTTCTCGCCTCTGACATGGCGACTTTGGCTGCCGAGTTGGGTGCGCCTGTGACTGTGATGGGCCATGATTGGGGGGCGTCCGTTGCCTATGGTTTGGCAATGTTCTTCCCTGATGTGGTGGCGCGTTTGATCATCGTGAACGGCGTACATCCTGTGCCGTTTCAAAAAGCGATGGCGGCGGGAGGTGCGCAATCGGAGGCCTCGCAATATATCAATGCTTTGCGCCGCGAAGGGTCGGAAGAGTATCTGGCCCGCGATGACTTCAGCAAGCTTTTACAGCTTTTCTCAGCGCATATGGATTTGAGTTGGCTCACAGGTGAGAAGTTGGCGGCATACAAGGTTGAGTGGGGCCGTGAGGGCCGTTTGAAGGCGATGATCAACTGGTACCGCGCGTCGACTTTGGTGGTGGCCGACCCTGGTGTTCCTGTCGATTTGCCTCAAATCGACACATCGCGATTGCATGTCGCCTGCCCTCATTTACTGATCTGGGGTATGGACGACACCGCGCTCTTGCCAGTCTCGCGCAAAGGATTGGAAGAGTTCGCGAAGGATCTGACGATTCAAGAGATCAAAAACGCAGATCATTGGCTTTTGCGTCAAAAAGCTGATGAAGTGGCGCAGATCATCCGCAATTGGATGTCGCAATAAGGTCGGCTCAATGCACGTGCTGACCATCCTCGACCACCCAAACCCAAAATCCTTCACTGCCGCTGCCGCAGAGCATTTCATGCAAGGTGCACAAGCCGGGGGTCACCCGGTTGAACTCGCTGATTTGAACGCGGAAGGCTTTAATCCACTTTGTGGGCAATGGCGAACTTAGAGGGCACCTCCGAACAAGCCGACCTCGTAAAAGAACAAACCCGCATCGCCCGCGCGGACGCGATTTGCCTTATGTTTCCATTGTTTTAGTGGGGCATGCCGTCGATGATGAAAGGCTGGGTCGATCGCGTTTGGACATGGGGCTGGGCTTGCGATCAACTCGACGATCTTGATGTGTCCTTGCAACGCCCCCGCTCCGACCTGTTTCTCCCTCCCCCCGCAGGCGAGCGTTCTGATGAAATGGAAGAGCGAGGTTACACAAAAGCGCTGGAGACCGACTGGATCGACGGCACATTCGGCTATTTTGGCTTTTCGCCGCGCAAGCTTGAATTGCTGAACGGCTCGACAGGATCGCTGGAGCGACGCAAGGGGTTGTTGGAGCGGAGTTATCGCGCGGGACTTGAATTGGCAGAGCCGCAGTTAAGACTTATTGGATCTTGCTCATTCTAATGGAAAGCAGTTCTTTGCCGCCTCGAGTCTTCCATGGTTCAGACCGAAGTTCGACGTACCCATGAGCTTTATAGAATGGCACTGCCGATAAGGCTGCATCCAAAAAAATCAGCGTTGAATGTTCAGAATAAATGTCATCTTCAACTTTATTCAACAGTTGCGTTCCGATGCCCTGTCTTGCTTTTTCTGGGTCAACGAAAAGGCCAACAATCTCGTTGTGAACATACGAAGAAAAACCAACAATCTCATCGCCTGAAACTGCAATAATGAAGCGTTCACCTCGGTCCATAGCAGACCGATACCCCTTCAAAACCAGTCCGTGCGCCCAACTTTCGCATTCTTCACAGGTATAGGCTTCACGTCCCAGATTGATGATTGATTTTCGGTGAATATCCAAAAGTTTGTTTGCATCTGAGGGGTAGCCCGACCTAAATTTTATTTCCTTCATGACAACGACTCACCAATCATGCTTTCGGCCTAAAGGTGAATTCACACACACCACCTCCGTCCTACTGTGAATCCCACAGCCAAAGCTCACCGATGCCCCCAATCCTCTGGATCATCCGAATTATTCGGCGACAACCCAATAATATCCCCATCCGTATTCACTCCTAGCCCCAGAACCGTGCGGTTGGCGTAGCAGAAATACGCGGTGACTTGGTTAATCTCTAAAATCTCACCATCATCGAGACCCGCTTCACGCAACGCTTCAACATCGCTCTCAACCATCGCGGCAGGCTCAGCCGTCAGCTTGCGCGCATACCCCATCCCCGCAATCTCGCGCGCGTCCAGTGGCGCATTCACGACCCGATCCGCTTTAATTGCCGCGCGCAAAGCATCTGAACGCCCATCATCCCCAACCAACCGACGCATCCCTTGGAAATGATGCTCCACACAATAATGACAGCCATTCAAGGACGAAACATAGACCCCAATGCACTCCAAATACCACTTGGGCAGCATGTTACCTGTATGGTGCAGACAGTATTTGTACATCGCCATATGCCCCTCCATCGAGTGGGGGCGCAACGAGTGGGATATCATGATGTTATCCACGTTATTGTCCGGCCCCTTCACCCGATCATAGAGCTTGCGCAACTTGCCCTTCGAGGCCTCGTAACTGATTATGTTGATCCAAGTCATCCCCATCGTCTCCCGTTTGATCTGCTGCTCAAACACTGGCGAAAGCGCTACTTAAGATCAAGGAACACATCTTCCCCCCCTGCCCGCGCTCTGTCATAGTGAGCGCCAACACTCGCACCAAGAAGAGCAGGCCCCCCATGAGCGATCTTTTGACCGGCGCAGAGCCGACTGACTACGATGCGTCCTCTATTGAGGTGCTTGAGGGTCTGGAACCCGTGCGCAAGCGTCCCGGCATGTATATCGGCGGCACGGATGAGCGCGCATTGCATCACTTGGTGGCAGAGGTGCTCGACAACTCCATGGACGAAGCCGTCGCGGGGCACGCGAGCCGGATTGAGGTGGAGTTGCTCAGCGATTATTCCATGGTGATTAAAGACAATGGACGCGGCATTCCGATTGATCCGCACCCCAAGTTTCCTGACAAATCAGCGCTTGAGGTAATCCTGTGTACGCTACACGCGGGCGGTAAATTCTCGGGTGATGCATATGAGACATCGGGTGGTTTGCACGGGGTTGGTGCGTCGGTTGTGAACGCTCTGTCGGATTCGATGGTCGTGCAGGTCGCGCGCAACAAAGAGCTTTACGAGCAACGCTTCTCTCGCGGTATCCCTCTGGGACCAGTAGAGAAGGTCGGCGCAGCCCCAAACCGACGCGGCACAACTGTGACCTTCCACGCGGACGAGCAAATCTTCGGCTCTCACCGCTTTAAGCCCGCGCGTCTGTTCAAATCCATCCGCTCCAAAGCCTACCTGTTTTCCGGCGTGGAAATCCGTTGGAAATCCGAAATCGACGATGGCGAAACACCCACAACTGCGACCTTCCACTTCCCCGGCGGTCTCGCCGACTACCTCACGGAATCGCTCGGCTCCGCTTCCACATACGCCGACAAACCCTTCGCGGGGGTCGTAGACTTCAAGGAGAAGTTCAACGCGCCGGGCAAGGTCGAATGGGCAATCAACTGGACGCCCTCGCGCGATGGCTTCATTCAGTCCTATTGTAACACCGTCCCCACACCCGAGGGCGGCACCCATGAGGCGGGCTTTTGGGCCGCAATCCTCAAAGGCATCCGCGCGTATGGCGAGCTGTCAAACAACAAAAAAGCCGCATCCATTACACGCGATGATTTGGTGACGGGTGGCTGTGCTTTAGTGTCCTGCTTCATCCGTGAGCCCGAATTTGTGGGCCAAACCAAAGATCGCCTCGCCACTGTTGAAGCGCAGAAGTTCGTTGAAGGCGCGGTGCGCGATCACTTTGACAACTGGCTGGCGGCGGATACGAAATCCGCTGGTGCGATCCTCGATTTCCTTGTGCTGCGCGCAGAGGAACGCCTGCGCCGCCGTCAGGAAAAAGAGACCGCGCGCAAGTCAGCGACGAAGAAACTGCGTCTCCCCGGCAAGCTCGTCGATTGCTCCAATTCCAACCGTGAGGGCACAGAGCTGTTCATCGTCGAGGGCGATTCAGCGGGGGGTAGCGCCAAGATGGGGCGCAATCGCAAAACGCAGGCGCTTTTGCCGCTCAAGGGTAAGATTTTGAACGTGCTCGGTGCGGCCTCTGGCAAGATCGGCACGAACCAAGAGATCAACGACCTGACCCAAGCGCTTGGCGTTGGTTTGGGCACCAAATTCAACGTCGATGATCTGCGCTATGAAAAGGTCATCATCATGACCGATGCGGACGTCGACGGCGCGCATATTGCGGCGCTTTTGATGACCTTCTTCTTCTCGCAAATGCGCCCGATGATTGATGCGGGGCACTTGTATCTCGCTTGCCCACCCCTGTTCCGCCTCACCCAAGGGGCCAATCGGGTCTACTGCCTTGATGAGGCGGAAAAAAAGTATCACCTAGAAAAAGGTCTAGGCGGTCGCGGCAAGATCGACGTGTCCCGCTTTAAGGGTCTGGGCGAAATGGACGCGAAGGATCTGAAAGACACGACGATGAACCCTGAGACCCGCAAGCTGATCCGCGTGACGATTGACGAGGATGAACCGGGCGAAACAGGCGATCTGGTGGAGCGTTTGATGGGCAAGAAGCCTGAGAAGCGGTTTGAGTACATTCAGGAAAATGCTCAGTTTGTTGAAGAGCTAGACGTATGAGGAAAAACTGATGTTAAGTGAACATTACTTTGGTGATCTCGAATCATTCGATGAAGCACACAATCACTACGAATTTTTTAGAAACACGTTCGTCGCTCCAAGCTCAATGAGTATAGATTCACTTCGAAATGATAGGAAATTCATAATAGTCGGGCGCAAAGGTGTAGGAAAAACAGCCACCCAAATGTACCTTGCGCGGGAAATGGAGGAGAAAGGTTACTTTACTCACATTTTTAGATTCATGTACGATTTAAGAAGTGATGACTACTCTGAAATTTCCAAAAGTCAGTCCGATATTTCCTACAGTGACGCAGCAAACTCAAAGAACCTTTTCCTTCACTATGATTTCCGAGATGTTTGGGAACGAGTATTTTTCCGGCGAATTGGTGAGAAACTAAGAAATGAGGGTCATACGAATAGTTTTGTTGATTTAGTTGCTCCGACTGGATCGAAATTTAAGAATATTTTTGATGGAATTTCTAAATCTTTATCCATTAAAATTTCTGTACCGATGGGTCCTGCACTTGTTTCGGCTGGTCTTGATTTAGAATGTGACGCTACAAACGATACGATTCCACTTAAAACCTTTAACAGAATTTCACGTGAACTATTTCAACGAGAATGTACGCCGTATCAAATGTACTTTTTTATTGATGAACTGGTCTTTTCTAGACTCGATGCAAAGGATGACGAAGTAACGTTGCGTGCCGCAATGGTTCGAGACATTTTAAGATGCGCATGGGAGTTGAACAGTTTTTGTGTTCAAAATGACCTTAAATTCCATTTTGTTTGTTCCATCCGGCCAGAAATTCGAAGCCTCATAGGTGACTATGATTCAGAGGCCGGGAAGTTCTTAGATGGAAAAGACGTTGAGTTGAGTTGGATTACAACTGATGGAAAAGAAGGTCAGTTGATAAAGGAAGTTTTTAAGAGAAAAGTTGAGCATAGTTTCCGTTCAAAAATTGATTTCGATAAGTTCGTTACGCCTAACATTAGCTTTGGAAGTAAAACTGATACACTTGAAGAATTCTTACTAACAAATACTTGGGGGCGACCTCGTGATGTTGTTAGATTATTAAATTCCATTCAGAAAAAATCACCGAATGCAGCGACTATGGATGAAGATAGTATAAAGGCATCTTTGGACGAATTGGGTGTCAGTTACGGACCGAAAATTCTACAAGCATTGCGACTTGGCATAAACCGTAAAACCTTCAGCACAAAACAACACTTAAAAGACGCGCTAGCTCCGACTTTGGGTGACAAGACTACCAACGCTCTTATTGATGAGTTTTTTCAGCTTGGTTTGATTGGTGGGTATAATCATCAAAATGGGCACTATTTTTGGGCTCATCGCGGAGAAAACTTTTTGAAGGGCCATCATCAGATTCGCATTCACCATGCTCTTTGGAACGATTTTAGCATTAGAGACAGATAGATTAGGACATGGACAAAAAATGACCCCGCAAGACGCCCAAACCTTCCTTGATGAGAACTTCGCGCCTTGGGTGCGGGCATTGGATCTTACCTTCACAGAGGTAGAAAACGGCAAAGCCACCGCCACCATGCCGATCACGCCAGACCTCACCCGCATGGGCGATATCCTCTCAGGGCAAGCGCTCGCAGCGATGGCCGACACCATCATGGTTTTCGCCTGTTTCGCGTACTATGGCGGCCCCAAACCCGTCGCTACAACCAACCTCGACACGCAGTTCCTGCGACCTGGCATAGGCACGCATATCAGATGCGAAGCGGAAGTCGTGCGCGCGGGGAAACAACTGCTTTTCACCAAAGCCACCATGTTCGCAGAACCCTCCGGCAAGGCCGTCGCAACCGCTACCGCTACGTTCTACTTGGCCTGACTGCTCTCTAGGTAATCAGCCAAAGCCACCAAAGGCGCAGGCGTCGGTGTGCCGATACCGTCCCCCGTTTGCATAATCACAGTCCGCCCCGCGAGCTTTTCGCCAAACTCTGGCATCGCACCGCCAACGTGCTCACCCCGCGCGAAGCCATCCATAGTCGAAATCACGTAATTTCGGGGAAATTCGCCACCATTGCTTTCGCTCAGCGCGGTCAAATCTGCCGGCGGCTTGAAAAGATGCTGCGCCAACTCTCCATCGCCCTGCCCCTTGGCACCATGACAGGCCGCGCAATTCTCAGTGTAAAGCCGTTTGCCGTCCGGCAGATCCGATGTCATCCCATCATCCTGCTCACACGCGACTAACGCCAAAGCAGCGCTCGCCAATATCCATGTCTTTCGCATGTTCGTTTCCCCGTTTGTTCAAGATCAGCTTGCACCCCCATGCGCGTCGTGCCTTGATCTAGCGCAAGCTGCTACGAGAAAGGCGCAAAGTGATGCCCACATCCACCTACGCGATCACCATGCTGTGTGCGGGCATTGGCATCCCGATCCTCGCGGCTTTGAATGCGGCTTTGGGTGGACGTATTGGCTCGCCAGTCGCGGCCTCTGTGGTCCTTTTCGCCATCGCGTTTCTGAGTGCTGCGTCTGTCTATGCGACCGGGATGTTCAAACCAAGCGCGAGCCTTCTTGCGCAACCAAAGCATCTCTTTCTAGCGGGCGTATTGATCGCCTTCTACGTGCTCTCAATCACTTTCATCGCGCCCAAGTTTGGGGTCGGGAATGCGGTGTTCTTCGTACTGCTCGGTCAACTCATTAGCGCTGCGATAATCGATCATTTCGGGCTGTTTGGCGCAAAAATAAACCCGCTCTCGATAACAAGAGCGGGCGGTATTTTCTTAATGGCAGCGGGTGTTTATCTAACCCAGCAAGCTTAATTCAACGCAAGTCCGGATATAGCGCCACGCACTTTGGACTTGGTGTCATCACTATCAGCAGACACTGCGATCCCAACGACCGCACCCTTTGTACCGCCAAACGCACGCTTGTAGTCATTTGCGAGGTTCACGCTTTCCGAATAACTGCCCGTGCCCGCATTGCGTAATACAACGGTCTTGCCGCGATCACCAAGGTACGGGCTGCCCAACATTTGACCACGCCCGTGATTGCCGCCCCACACATAAACCAAAACGCGCGCCGCATTCGAGCCTAGCAATTTGCGAATGCCCGCGCCTTTCAGCTTTTGCGTCTCCGCCTCAGGCAAGAAGACCACATACATGGCGAGGTTCCGGTCATCGCCGCCCTTTTTGCGTAAGTCCGTGGCAGGCACGGACTCCGTCACGTTCCACTTCCAGCTAGCTTTGCTTGCACCCCAAAGCCCCTCGGGCACAGCGCGATAGGCCATAGAGACGGCTCCGTCAGAAGCCACGCCAAGCGTGCCGCCCTTGAAGCTGTATTTGTTCTTGGAAAACAGCGAGAACTTCTGCTCTTTCCACGATTTATAAAATGGGATCTGCTCTGCCATAACGGCAGGAGCGGCGATCAGCGAGGCAACAAGGGCCAGAGAGAAAATACGTTTCATAAAGGCCTATTTGCCGCAGCGCGCACTCACTTTCATCACACGTCTGCGTGAACGGGTCCATTTGAGAGCGATTGCATCAAAGCCCACAAAGCATCGGGCACATCAACGGCCTCATTCAGAACCTTGTTTTGGCCGGGCATCCGTGACCCTGTGTTCTCCGCTGTGGCGTCGCTGACTTGACTCAAACGGTCATAGAACGCAGGGCTGGCGGAGGGATCAATTAGCATGAAGAACTGCCCAAGCCGATGCGGATCCCCTTCAGGTGCTTTCAGCGGCTTCACATCGCAGCTCGCGACGCCGCCCGTCATGCCAGCAGCGAGCAGTTCCACCATCAAGCCAAATCCCCAGCCCTTATAGCCCTGCTCCATCCCGCCAAGCGAGGTGAGCGAGCCTTTTAGCGCCGCCTCGGGGTCTGTGGTGGGCTGCCCGTCGACATCCACAGCCCAGCCCTCGGGGATCTGTTCCCCCGCTGCTTTCGCCATGGTGATGCGGCCCAAAGCGACCGTGGTTGTGGATTGATCAAAGCCCATCGCCACACCGCCTTTACCGTCTGGCACTGCAAAAGACATGGGGTTCGTACCGATGACGCGGATCTTGCCACCCGGTGGGGCCACGATCGGTGATGCATTGGTCATGCCAAGCGCGATCATACCTTTTTGTGCTGCCTTTTCAGTGAAATAGCCCAAGGCAGTGCATGTGTGTGCTCGGTGAATGGCCACGTTCACAGTCCCAGTTTCTCGCGCCGCTGCGACCGACTGATCCAGCGCTTTCTCAAACGCGGGCTGCGCAAATCCATTGCTTGCATCCACCTCGATACGCGAAGCCAACGGACGCGTTACAACTGGATCAACCGCGCCGCTCACGCGCCCCGAGACGAGCTGTTGGCAATAGCTTTCCACATAATACAAACCACAAATCCGGTTGTTGCGCGCCTCTGCCCAAGCCACCGCTTGCGCCATTTCAGCCGCGATCCACTCTGCCGCGCCATGTGCCACAAGGGCTTTGCGCGTGATTACTTCGATTTCGGTGACAGTGATTTGTGGCATGCGTGACCCTTTCGCAATTTTGTGGACCGTGGGGAAAGCAACCCGCGCCGTCAAGACCTCAAAGCACGCTTTGCCTGTTAAGGCACTCGTGTATCGACAAAACCGATTAGGGAGGTATTAATCGCTTACGTCAGCCCTTCGAATTCGATTTCACTGCCATTCGTAAGCTCAAGAGTTACCCCATCAGAGGCGGTGCTTTGCGTGTCCACTGCGCCGTCATCGGGGCCGTCAACATCCTCGCCGTAAAGGATGTCATTGCCCGCACTGCCACTAATGCTATCTGCACCCGTTTCGCCTGCAAGTCGATCATCACCCGCGCGCCCGCATCAATCGCGTCATCTTCGGGCTTTCGCACCGCTTTGCTGAGCGGATTGCTCACGCCCGCGACCGTTTCCTACGGCGGTGGCTCGGCCTCGTCAGTCGGCGCATGGTCAGTCTCAACCGCGCTCACCAAGGCGGATCCAAAAATTGTAAAACTGCTTAACATAACTAATAGAAACTCGGAAATGTTGAGTCTTTCTCAACATCTTAAGCTGAGGGCGTGCCACTTCAAATTATCAAAAATTGGACGGATCTACAAACTTAAAGCGCAACCAAGGCCCCGTCTTGCAAGCGTAATTGACGGTCCATACGCGCAGCAAGCTCTAGGTTATGCGTCGCAATAACCGCCGAAAGCCCAGTTCCGCGCACGAGTTCCATCAACGCACCAAACACCTGATCAGAAGTGCCCGGGTCCAAGTTTCCCGTCGGTTCATCTGCAAGCAATAGACGCGGGGTGTTCGCCAGCGCGCGACAAAACGCGACACGCTGTTGTTCACCCCCTGAAAGAGCCGCAGGGCGATGATCCGCGCGGTGTGCGACGCCGACACGCGTCAGTAAATCCTGCGCCCGCTCGGCCGCTAACGCCCTAACCACCCCATTGGCCAGTTGCGGCAGCACGATGTTTTCTAGCGCCGTGAACTCGGGCAGAAGATGGTGAAATTGATAGATAAATCCCACATCCTCGCGCCGGATCGCCGTGCGTTTGCGATCACTTAAGCCGGTCATGTCTTGCCCTGCGATCTTCACGACCCCTGTGTCCGCCGTATCAAGCAGGCCCGCGATATGCAAAAGCGTCGACTTACCAGCCCCCGAGGGGGCCACAAGCGCCACAACCTCACCCTCACCTACACTCAGATCTATCTGGCGCAAGACCTGCACTTCGTTCTCACGACCTGCGTTGTACCCTTTGACGATGCCGCTCAATTCCAACGTTGGATTACTCATAGCGCAGCGCCTCCACTGGGTTCATCCGCGCTGCACGCCGTGCTGGAAAGAACGTAATGATAAATGAAAGCGCGAGTGACAAGCCTGTTGCGGACAAAATGCTCGGCAACGTCAAGACCGCAGGCGGGAAGAAAAAGCCCTGCGCCTCCAGATCCGATTTGCTGTTGGAGGAAAAGAAGTCGACCGCCGAATAAATCGCATCAATATTGAGCGCGAAAATCACACCTAACCCTACGCCCAGCAAAGTGCCCATAGTGCCTACAGATGCGCCCACAATAAAGAAAATCCGCAGCACCGACGCCTCTGAGAGGCCAATTGTGCGCAGCACACCAATGTCGCGGCCCTTGTTTTTGACTAACATAATTAGGCCCGAGATGATATTCATCGACGCGATCAGCAGCAGGATCGCTAGCAGCACGAAAAGCGCATTGTCCTGCAAACTCAACGCGCGCAGCACCGCGCCAGAGCGTTCGCGCCACGACCAAATATAGGCGGGCCCAGTACTGGATTGCGCCAATTGCGTTTCCATTTGATCCACCATCTCGGGATCATCCAGCACGATATCAATTTGATCAACGCCCGCCTCGCGGTTCAGGAAAGGTTGTGCTTCCGCAAGGCTTAGGTAGGCGCGCGAATTGTCGACGAACCCCTGTCCTGTGCGGAAAATATAGACCACCTCCCACGTTTTTACACGCGGCGAGACACCAAAAGCCGTACGCGTCCCATTGGGCGAAATAATCTTGACGCGGTCCCCGATTGTGACGTCAAGCGTGCGCGCCAGCGATTGGCCCAGCGCGATGCCTTTGGGCAGATTGGCAAGATCGCCTTGCGCTTGTTCCGACTCTGCTACCGCTGGGAAGCGTGCAAGATCTTCGGGACGAATCCCAAAAAGCTCAATAGGTGCATTTTGGCGCGCGCGGTTGGCAATAATTCGCGCTTTGACGACAGGCACCGCGTCCTGAACCCCCGGAATTGCGCGCAACCGCTCTGTCAGCGTTTCATAATCGCGAATGATCGCATCTTGCGCCCCGTTCGCTTGTACTGTGCGTGGATAATACAGCTCTGCATGGGCAGATACGCCAAGGATCGTGCGTAGGGTTTCCGCGCGCAGCCCTGTTCGGATCGCGAGGGTCGCTACTAGTGCAAACACCGCCAAAGTGATGCCGATCAAGCTGATCCAGGTCATCACGCTCACCCCCCCCTCCGCACGTTTAGCGCGCAGATAGCGCCATGCGATCATCCACTCGAAACGCGCAAATGGCATCGGAGTTGTAGACTTGCTTGGGTTTGACACAGCTCGAGGCTCCCTTTTGGGATTATTTTATGGCTCAGAGGTGCGCCGAAACAGCGCAAAAGGCAAGCGCAGCAGGTGAATCAGGCCAGAAAGCAGCGCGAGACCGCCAAGAAATCCAATCACTGCAAAAATGATGCCCTCAAACGTGACAGGCATTGCAGGTTTGTAGTTTTCCCACACACGTCCCGCCAGCTCAGGGTCCGTAAAGCGCGTCGCATAACGAGCACGGCTGAACGGGCCAAGGTTCTGCATGTCGGCCAGATCAGAGGACAGGCGCGCATGACCATCAACCGTGCGCACCATACTATCCGCACGTGCCGCCCCCATTTGCCCGCCTTGCGCAAGATCAACAAGCGCCGCGTCGCGGCTCAGATCGAGGCTTGCCGCATCCTTGTCAAAGTCGTCCATAAAGCGCAACAACTCATCCACGGCACCTCCAAGGCGCTGCATATACTGTTGAGAATACTCAGGAAATTGCGACACACCCGCTGCGCCGCCAAGTCCGGCAACAAGGGCAAGTGCGCGCGCAAGCATGGCTTACACCCCTTCGTAAATCGCAGCGATCTTGGCGATGGCCAGCTCCGGCGTCATCTCTTCGCTCTCGCCGGTGCGACGAGACGTGACTTCAACCACACCATTCTTCAACCCACGCGGACCAACGGTGATGCGCCATGGCAGACCGATCAAATCCATCGTCGCGAACTTACCACCCGCACGCTCCTTGCGATCATCATACAGCGGATCAAGGCCCAGCGCCGTCAAGCTATCATAGAGCGCATCACAGGCTGCATCCGCCTCGTCATCGCCTTGCTTGAGGTTCACAATTCCGCAATGGAACGGCGTAACACCTTCAGGCCAGATGATGCCGTTATCGTCATGCGATGCTTCGATAATCGCCCCCAAAAGACGCGAAACACCGATGCCATGGCTGCCCATGTGAAGGGGCACGCGCTGGCCGTCTTCATTCTGCACCATCGCGCCCATCTTCTCAGAATACTCAGTACCAAAGTAGAAAATCTGACCCACTTCGATCCCACGCGCTACACGGCGGCGCTCTTCCGGCAACTCGTTAAACGCGGCTTCTTCATGTGTTTCATCCGTGCGTGCATAGCGGCTGGTGAATTCTTCCATCACCGATTGACACGCGGCCTTGTCATCAAAATCAATCGTGCGGTCGCCAAAGCTAAGATCTGTGATTTCGCTATCATAGAACACTTCGCTCTCGCCCGTGTCGGCGAGCACGAGGAATTCGTGCGTGTAATCGCCTCCAATCGGCCCACTGTCCGCGCGCATTGGGATCGCTTGTAGCCCCATACGTTCGTATGTGCGCAAATAGGTCACCAAATGACGATTGTACGCGTGCAGCGCATCTTCTTTGGTCAGGTCAAAATTGTAGCCGTCTTTCATCAGAAACTCGCGGCCCCGCATCACACCAAAGCGCGGGCGCACTTCGTCGCGGAATTTCCACTGAACATGGTAAAGCGTCAGCGGTAGCGACTTGTAGCTCCCAACAAAGTTCGCGACCATATCCGTGATCAGCTCTTCATTGGTGGGACCATAGAGCATCTCTCGGTCATGACGGTCCTTGATCCGCAGCATTTCGGGGCCGTAGGCGTCATAGCGACCAGATTTGCGCCACAGATCCGCCGACTGCAACGTTGGCATAAGCATCGGAATATGCCCCGCGCGCTGTTGTTCCTCATGCACGATATTCTCGATCTTGCGCAGCACTTTGAATCCCATGGGCAACCACGAATAGATCCCGGCAGAGGATTGCTTGATCATCCCTGCGCGCAACATCAGGCGGTGACTGACTATCTGCGCATCCGCAGGATTTTCTTTCAGGATCGGCAAAAAGTAACGGCTCAGACGCATGGAATTTCTTTCGAGATTAGCTCAGATTTCTTCCCGTTTAGGCCCTTGCGTCCTATGCAGCAAGCCATGCCTTCATCTTTCCAGATAAACTTCGGGGGAGTCTCAGCTTGCTGAGACAGAGGCTGGCCCCCTTGTCCCCTTGAAACCTCGCCCCGCATAAGCGATGTCTAAGCAAGGCTAGCAAACAGAGGCGCGCATGGCACATCCCGTCAAAGATCAGATGAAATATTGGGGCATCGCCACGGCGATTTTTATGCTCGCGATGTGGTATTTAGGCGATGTGATCCTGCCTTTCGTGCTTGGCGGCGCAATTGCCTATTTTCTTGATCCTGTCGCGGATAAGCTGGAAAATCTCGGCTGCAGTCGCGCGCTTGCGACGACGATCATCACATTGGTGGCCGTGGTCATCTTTGTACTGATGATCCTGCTGGTCGTTCCAACGTTAATCAATCAAGCTATCGCCCTGTTCGAAGTCGCACCGCAACTGTTCCAAGACCTACAAGCCTTCCTTGCAGAGCGCTTCCCGCAGGCCTTGGATGAAGGCTCCACCTTGCGTCAATCATTGCTGAGCATTGGTGAAACGATCCGAGCCAAAGGCGGCGAACTCCTTAGCTCAGTCCTGTCTTCAGCCTCCTCAATTATCAACATTGTCGTGTTATTTTTGATTGTTCCCGTCGTCGCCTTTTACCTGCTGCTTGATTGGGACAACATGACTGCGCGCATCTACACGTTGCTTCCACGCGATCATGCACCGACTGTGCGCGAATTGGCCTCCCAGATTGATCAAACTCTCGCGGCCTTCATTCGCGGAATGGGCACGGTTTGCCTGATCTTGGGCACGTATTACGCAATTGCGCTGATGCTTGTTGGCTTGCAATTCGGCCTCGTCGTTGGCTTTATCGCCGGTCTTATCACCTTCATTCCCTATGTCGGCGCGCTTGTTGGTGGGGCTTTGGCCATCGGATTGGGGCTTTTTCAATTCTGGGGGGATTGGGTCTCGCTGGGGCTTGTTGCAGGCATCTTCGTGATCGGCCAAGTCCTGGAGGGCAACGTTCTCACCCCAAAACTTGTCGGCTCTTCTGTTGGCTTGCACCCTGTTTGGTTGTTATTGGCCTTGTCGGTTTTCGGCTCTCTCTTTGGGTTTGTCGGGATGCTGGTCGCTGTGCCCGTCGCCGCTGCCCTTGGCGTTATCATCCGCTTCCTCGTCGGGCAGTATTTGGGCAGTAAACTTTACTATGGGCTAGAGCCTGATGAGCAAAGCGAAGACTAACAGATGAGCACGCAACTCAGTTTTGATCTGCCCAGTCGCGCCGCACTTGGGCGGGATGATTTTTTCATTTCCCCATCAAACGCGCTGGCCGTGGTGCTGATCGACACGCCCGAGTCCTGGAACAATGGCAAGCTACTGCTGATTGGTCCCAAAGGCGCGGGAAAGACCCATCTCGCGCATGTTTGGGCCGCACAAAGCGGCGCGCGCATCATCGCAGCAAACACGCTCACAGAAGAAGATGTGCCAAACCTCGTCCAAACCCCTTTGGTGATCGAGGACGTCGATCATATCGCAGGTGATCGCACATTTGAGACCGCTCTTTTCCATCTCCACAACCTCGCCCAAGCCGAGGGGCGCGCACTTTTGCTCACCGCAAAAAGCCAACCGCACCTTTGGGGCCTGTGCTTGCCCGATCTCGCAAGTCGCCTGCAAGCGGTGCAATCGGCCACCCTCGAGGCCCCCGACGACACGCTCCTGACAGCCCTATTGATGAAGCTTTTCGCGGACCGCCAACTTAATCCCGCACCTGACGTCATCCCCTTTCTCGCACTACGGATCGATCGCTCTTTCGCTGCAGCGCAACAGATTGTCGAAGCTCTCGACAAAGCGGCACTCGACGCGGGTCGCGCGATCACGCGGGCTTTCGCCTCCGCTGCGCTGGACAAGATCACTGACGTCAGCGCACACTCCGACATGCCCCATGAGTAGGTGACGCCGATGCAAGCCGATTTCCTGACAGCAGACTGCCCCGCCCCCCTTGATCTACCTGACGTGGATCTGAGCGGGCCTGCGCGTTTTGTGAATCGCGAACTTAGCTGGCTCAACTTCAATTGGCGGGTGCTGGAAGAAGCGGAAAACCCGCGCGTGCCCTTACTGGAACGTCTGCGGTTTCTATCGATATCAGCGACCAACTTAGACGAGTTTTACACAGTGCGCGTCGCGGGCCTGCGTGAATTGGCACAAGCAGGCAAAACCAAGGCGGCCGCCGATGGCTTATCGCCTGCAGAGCAATTGGTGCTGATCAACGAAGACGCGCGCAATTTGCTTCAAACTCAGCAAAAAGTGTTCGAGGGCATACGCCACAAAATGCTCGACGCGGGCATCGCGATTGTCGCGCGCGCTGATCTGACAGACGCCGACAAAGACATGATTGCGGATATCTTCCTGCATAAGGTCTTTCCCGTTCTTTCCCCGCTCGCGATTGATCCCGCGCACCCGTTTCCGTTTATTCCCAACACCGGTTATTCGCTTGCGCTGCAACTGGAGCGCCAATCCGACAAGCGTGATCTGCTCGCTTTGCTGCCTATTCCTGCGCAAATTGATCGCTTTGTCGCCCTACCCGCACCCGGTGGTCAGCTACGCTATCTCCCGCTCGAAGATGTCTTGATCGAAAACCTTGGACGGCTGTTTCCGGGCTACAAACTCAGAGGTCACTTTGGCTTTCGCGTATTGCGCGATAGCGATCTGGAGGTGGAAGACGAAGCAGAAGATCTCGTCCGCGAATTCGAGGTCGCCCTAAAGCGACGCAAACGCGGTGAGGTCGTGCGCTTGACCTACACGGGCGACGCGCCGAACAAACTAAAAGCATTGGTCATGCGCGAACTTGGTGTGACAGAGGCCGAAACCGTCGAGCTCCCAGGCATGATCGGCATGGCTGATCTGTCCGAGCTGGTCACAGATGCACGTCCCGATCTGCTTTGGCCCACTTTCATGCCGCGCATTCCCGAACGCGTGCAGGACCATGAGGGCGATATGTTCGCGGCGATCCGCCAAAAGGACATGCTGCTGCATCACCCCTATGAAACCTTCGATATGGTCGTGCGTTTCTTAACCCAAGCAGCCCGTGATCCTGATGTGGTCGCGATCAAACAGACGCTCTATCGTACCTCCAAACGCTCACCCATTGTCTCCGCACTCTGCGAAGCAGCGGAAGATGGCAAATCCGTCACCGCGCTGGTCGAACTCAAAGCCCGCTTTGACGAGGCCGCAAACATCCGCCAATCGCGTCGTCTGGAACGCGCAGGCGCGCATGTGGTCTACGGCTTTCTCGACCTGAAAACACACGCCAAAATTTCCACTGTTGTGCGCCGCGAAGGTGATCAATTGGTCACCTACACGCATTATGGCACGGGCAATTACCACCCCATTACGGCGCGCATTTATACCGACCTGTCGTTCTTCACATGCGATACAAAACTGGGCCGCGACGCAACAAAAGTCTTCAACTACCTCTCGGGCTATGCGCCCCCCGATGCCCTTGAAAACCTATCGATTTCGCCTCTGACTCTGAAACCACGTTTACTCGATCTTATCGCACGCGAAGCGGCACACGCACAGGCTGGCAAACCTGCGGTAATCTGGGCCAAAATGAATTCCCTGATTGATCCCGAAGTAATCGACGCACTCTACGCAGCCTCGCAGGCTGGCGTGAAAATTGACCTCATCATTCGCGGCATTTGCGGATTGCGGCCCGGTATCAAAGGCCTCAGCGAGACCATTCGCGTCAAATCCATCGTGGGCCGTTTTTTGGAACATTCACGAATCGTGTGCTTCGGCAACGGCCACGGCCTGCCGCATAAAAAGGCACGCGTTTTCATCAGCTCCGCTGATTGGATGGGCCGCAATCTAAATCGCCGCGTCGAGACCTTAGTGGAGATCAACAATGGCACGGTAAAAGCACAAATCGTGAGCCAAATCATGGCTGCAAACCTCGCGGATGTCGCGCAAAGCTGGATCATGCGTCCCGATGGATCTTTCGAGCGCGACAGCATTCCTGACGGTCAATTTGCCTTCAATTGTCACCGCTTTTTCATGGAAAATCCCTCCCTTTCTGGGCGCGGATCTGCCGGTGCCGCTGATGTTCCAAAATTGACCCACACGGAAGATGAAAGCAGCTAAATGAGCGATGATATGATCCCAGACATTCCCGCTGGGGCCGCGAATAATCCATTCGGACGCCCCCTGTTTAACGACCCGTCCGTGCGCAAATTGGCGCGCGTAGGCGTGGTTGATATTGGTTCCAACTCTGTGCGGATGGTTATCTTTGATGGTGCCGCGCGCAGCCCTGCCTATTTTTACAACGAAAAAGTCATGTGTGCCTTGGGTGCAGGCATTTCTGACACCGGCCGTCTAAACCCCGAGGGCCGCGTGCGCGCATTGGCCGCCGTCGCGCGTTTTGAAGCGATTGCGCAAAGCCTTGGTATTTCGCCCCTCACGGCCGTCGCCACCGCCGCCGTGCGCGATGCCAACGACGGGCCGGATTTCTGCGCCGATGTGCTGCGCGAAACTGGTTTGACGGTCCATGTTATCGACGGCCCGGAAGAGGCCCGGCTCTCTGCGCAGGGAGTTCTACTCGGCTGGCCAGGTTCTTACGGATTGGTCTGCGATATCGGCGGCGCGTCAATGGAGCTAGCAGAAATTCGCGACGGGCACGTCGGCAAATGCGTCACCTCCTCGCTTGGTCCGCTGAAATTGCAAAGCATGAAGGGTGGAGCGAAGGCGCGCAAAGCCTACGCCAAAGAGGTAATCGCAGATCTGCAAAACCAGATGGGCGAACAAAAGGACCGCTTATTTCTCGTGGGCGGTTCTTGGCGCGCGATTGCACGCATCGATATGCACCGCCGTGGCTACCCGTTGCAAGTGCTACACGAATATCGCATGACCCCGAAGTCTGTACGCGAAACGGTGAAATACATCGCCAAATCCGACATAGAAGAGCTGCGCAGTACCTGTGGCATCTCTTCAGCGCGGATGGTCTTAGTGCCGATCGCCAGTGAAGTTCTCAAGGTTCTGATCAACCGCTTCAAGCCCAAAGACATCGCGATTTCCAGCTACGGCATTCGCGAAGGAATGCTGTATGAGCAAATGCCGCAAAAGCTGCGCGACCGCGATCCTTTGATCGAATCCGCGCGCTTTTCAGAGAGCAAAGACGCGCGCACACCGGGCTTTGGCAAGACCCTCTACGATTTCATTATGCCCCTCTTTAAGTCAGCCCCACCCGCGACGAAACGCTTGGTCAAAGCAGCAAGCCTTTTGCACGATGTCAGCTGGCGCGCGCACCCAGATTTTCGAGCGGAAGTCTGCTTTGATAACTCCACGCGCGCCAATCTTGGCGGGCTAAGTCATTCAGAACGCATCTTTCTTGGGCTCGCACTGATGCACCGCTATCGCAACAAACGTGAGGGCACACGCTTTGATGACCTCTTTGATCTGCTCGCGCCCGAACAGCAGATTCAAGCCGAGATCCTTGGCAAAGCCATGCGATTTGGCGCGATGCTCTGGATGGAGAAAGACGCACAATTCGGCGAGTTTCGATGGTACCCGAAAAAGAAAATCCTCGAGCTACGCTTGCACACCTCCGCACGACCATTGTTTTCCGAAGTTGCAGAAGCACGGCTAAAATCCCTCGCAGGATCCCTAAGCGCCGACTTGAAGGTTAAGTTCACCAAGCCCTCGACTGAAGCCTAGACCGCCCGCTTCTTTGGTCTAAAAATACCTAAAGATCGACCTCGCCATCGGGCGCTTTTATCTCTTTGGTACTCTTGCGGCGCAGAATAATATCGCCGTTTGGCAAAATCTCAGGTGGGTGGTATTTCGAGAAATCTTCAATCTGACCCAGCAAATCCCCAAGCGCGGGGCCCATGTTTTCGACAAAGCCGCGCAAAGCGGGTTCAAGCTGCTCCGACAGCCCTTCCATATCACGGAACGCGGGCTGCATTTCTTGCAATAGGCCTTCGAAAAAAAGCTGCACGCCTTTTTCCATCAGGCCAGGGTTTTCTTGGTTTGTGCTCTCGTCAGCCTGCGCAGGCAAAGCCAGTGCGACGGCCAATGCGGTCGTAAGTGCAATCTGTTTCATTCAACCAGCCTAAGCACAAAGCGCGTAGATTTTTAGGCTAAAAATCTAAATCCAACGTCACCGGGAAGTGATCCGAGGCCGTCAGAAGCGCGTCGCGCAGCTTTAAGTCCTCCCAACACTCAGGATCATCAAAAGGATGCCAAATACGCCAAGTCTTTGCTTTATAACGCAAATCATCGCTAACCATGATATAATCCAAAAGCGCTTGAAGATATCGATTATCCTTCTTCAGGAAAAACCTTGAGGTCGTCGGTTCCCCGCCTATTTTTCGCGCCAACGCTCGGGCCGCATGCGGATCATAGAGACAGGGACAGCCAATTTCGCCCAAAATAATCTCCACAGAGGAGCGTCCGAACAGATTTTCATACTCGTCCAGGCCCGGCCCATCGTTCAAATCGCCCAGCACCATCAACGCCTCGCCCGCGTCCAAATGCTCTTCCACACGCGCGCGCAACCAGACCGCTTGCGCCAGTTGTTTACGCCGATTGGCAATGGAAAAGCGCATAACCTCAGCGGCATTATGCGCCCCATGAGGCGCTTTACTCTTCAGATGCGCGCCGATCATACGCAAATTGTTGCCCGCTGCCGTTTCAATCGCAAGCTCGAGCGGGGGCTTGGAGAAACGCACGCTGTCCGCCCGATTATCAATATCCAGATCAATTTGGTAGGTCTCATTGAAGGGCGGCACAGGGTCCCCCAAGGCCCCGATCGGGTCATGTGTTGCCGTGAGCTTCGTGGGATCATAGAGCAATGCAATCTCTTGCTGCGTCGTATTTGTGAACCCTATCAATGCCTTACATGAGCGTAAATCATAGGCTTTCGCAAAATTCTCTAATGCCCGCGTACCAGAACGATGCTGATGATCATCTGGCGCTTCAATGACCATAATCGCATCCGCATCAATGCGCTGGAATACATGGCCAAGCGCTTTGGCTTGATCTGCGCGCTTCACACCGCGTCGCCCGGACCAGCAAGTATCACGTTGTAATTGACCTTCATCGTCAAACAGACGGTCAAACCATTCCACATTGTAGCAAGCGATGCGCATTACGCAGGACGCTCTTTTGTGATTTCTTCCCAAGCACGATTGATGTCAACCATGCGTTTTTCAGCCATGCGAATTGCTTCTTCGGGAACGCCGCGCGCGATCATGCGATCAGGGTGAGTTTCGCGTACCATCGCGCGCCAGACTTGCCTGATCTGCTCAATCGTGGAGTCCGGTGATACGCCTAAAACTGTGTAAGGATCCGCCTCTGCATTCGGTACAAACCGCGCGCGCAAAGCGCGAAATTCGGTGTCAGGAAGGCCAAAAATGCCTGCGACTTGCTGCAAAAACTCATTCTCGCCCGGATGGTAAAACCCGTCCGCCATCGCGATGTGAAACAACCCCTCCATGAGGTCACAAAGCGTACCTTTTTCACCCTCAAACATATCCGCGATGCGCGCTGCGTATTCTTCGTACCCGGCCACATCAAGCCGCGCCATGTTGAACACTTTGGCAGCATTTGCCTCGTCCTCTTCAGCAATATTGAAGACTTCACGAAAGGCTGTGACCTCATCGCGCGTCACCTGCCCGTCCGCTTTCGCCATTTTCGCACCCAGCGCAATCACTGCAATCGTGAAGCCGACTGAGCGTTCAGGCGCACTGCGCAACGTATTAAATACCTGAGATAGGCTTTCGCCATTCGCAAGCGCCGCGAGCGCATCAGATATGCGGGTCCAAAGTGACATGCCCCATGTCTACGCCCGAAAGCACACAAAGCCCATGTGATTTTGCGCTAGGGACGCAGGAATTTCTGCATCAAGATCAGATCCATCCAGCGGTCAAATTTGAAACCTACCTCCGGCAAACGCGCAATATGAGTAAAGCCAAGCTTTTCATGGAAGCTAACGCCCGAGGGATTTTCAGCACTAATGCCAGCCCAAAGACTGTGCACACCTTGATCTGCCGCGTGTTGTTCAAGCGCCTGCATCAAAGCGCGCCCTGCACCCTGACCACGTGCTTGCGGGGCAAGATTGATCGAATGTTCTTTTGTGTATGCATAGCCCGGGCCGCCGCGAAACGGAAAATAGCTGGCGAAACCTATGATTTCATCGTTATTTTCCGCGACAAAGTAAGCGCCTTTGCGTGCTTCTATATCCTGTTGAATGCCTGCGACGGTTTTCATATCAGATGTAAAAGTTGTGGCTGTGTCTTGGATCAAAGGGTTCCAAACAGCGCAAATCCCTTTGGCATCACCAATGAGTGCCGCGCGTACGATCATGTGAGTAGTCGCACACCATGTGGGGTATCGAATTCCGCAGAGAGACTGGATGCCTGTGCCGTTTCAAACCGCACAGATGCGCCTGCAATTACCCCTAATAAATCGGCAAGGTCGGTCGCTTCGGGGTGGTGTATAGTCAATTGTTTCAAGGATGCACCAGAACTGCCCAGCATTTGCGCAGGGTGCAGCGTGCCCGACCATGAAATTAGTGGTGGAAACGTGCCATCAAACGGCAGCTTACCACTTTGGGGCACAGCCATTTGCCAACGTAAGTCACCACGTTCTAGCGAAATCGGATCGCCCGCATCGGGCCACTGCGAGAGCGCGTGCGTCATATCGGGCACGGCGCAAATCCAATTGGTGAGGCGCGGTTTTCCTGAAAAATCATCCAAATCAAACCAACGTGGGCGATCTGGTTGAGGCGCGATTGGATCTATCGAAATGGCCTCGAGATATAGCCCGCCTTCAAGTCCCATGAGGTGATTATGCGTGCCAAAGCGCGCGTGCTCACCGCCGGTTTGCATCGGCAGGCCAAGCGCCTCTTCAATATGCGCGCGTGCAGTATCGCGGTCGGTTCCGCTAACTGCGAGGTGATCCAGAAGGAGAGTGTTCATAGCGTGAAAATTGCGCCAAAGCTTTGGGAGTTGCAAGTCGTTAGAAAAACTTGGGGCTTTACCCCCGCTCGATCAAAGATCGATCTCCCCCCAAGGTATTTAGAGACCAAAGAAGGGCGCAAATTTTGGGTGCGCTCTTCCTTGGTGTTTCGCTTCTATGCACGAGTTTCGCGGATGATTTGCAGGATGTCATCCGCAGCTTTAGGGATGTTGGTACCGGGGCCGAAAATTGCTTTGACGCCAGCTCCATAGAGGAAATCATAGTCTTGTTGCGGGATCACACCGCCGCAGATCACGATGATGTCTTCAGCGCCTTTTTCCTTGAGCGCCTCGACCAGTTTGGGGGCCAAGGTTTTGTGACCCGCCGCCTGACTGGAAATACCGATGACATGCACATCGTTGTCCACCGCATCTTGTGCGGCTTCCTCAGGGGTTTGGAACAGCGGGCCAACATCGACATCAAACCCGATGTCCGCAAAGGCGGTTGCTATGACTTTTGCACCGCGATCATGGCCATCCTGACCCATTTTCACCACCAACATGCGCGGACGGCGGCCCTCGTCCTCTGCAAAACTCTCGACAGATTTTTGGATCGCCGCAAAACCTTCGTCGCCCTCGTAAGCCGCGCCGTAAACGCCGGCCAAGGTCTTCACTTCAGCGCGGTGGCGCCCAAATACTTTTTCCATCGCCATGCTTATTTCTCCCACACTTGCGCGCGCACGTGACGCTTCAACTGCGGCTTCCAAAAGGTTGCCATCCGCCTCGGCGCAGCGCGTCAGTTCTGCCAAAGCCGCCTCGCAAGCCGCCTCATCACGGCTAGAGCGAATGCTTTGCAAACGCGCAATTTGCGACGCGCGCACGGCGTCATTATCGATATCAAGGATATCAATCGGCTCCTCTTCATCGAGGCGATATTTGTTTACGCCCACAATGACTTCCTGACCGCGATCAATCATTGCCTGACGTTTGGCTGCAGCTTCTTCGATGCGCAATTTTGGCATACCAGAGGCGACCGCCTTGGTCATGCCGCCCATCTCTTCAACCTCTTCGATGAGCTTCCACGCCTCTGTCGCGAGTTGATCAGTTAAGCTTTCCACATAATAAGAGCCAGCGAGAGGATCGACGACATTCGTAACACCCGTTTCTTCCTGCAAGATCAGCTGCGTATTGCGCGCGATGCGGGCGCTAAATTCAGTGGGTAGCGCAATGGCTTCATCCAGCGCGTTGGTGTGCAACGATTGCGTGCCGCCCAACGCCGCAGCCATCGCTTCATAGGCGGTGCGGATCACGTTGTTGTAGGGATCTTGCGCCTGCAAGCTTACCCCAGAGGTTTGGCAATGGGTGCGTAGCATTTTAGACTTTTCCGTCTGCGCACCAAGATCTGTCATGATTTTGTGCCACAGCAAGCGCGCAGCGCGCAGTTTCGCGGCCTCCATGAAGAAATTCATGCCAATCGCGAAGAAGAACGACAGGCGCGGTGCGAACTTGTCCACATCCATGCCGCGCGCTATCGCCGTGCGCACATATTCGCGTCCATCTGCGAGCGTATAGGCAAGCTCTTGCACGAGGTTCGCGCCCGCTTCCTGCATGTGATAGCCGGAAATCGAAATGGAGTTGAACTTTGGCATATTCGACGAGGTAAATTCGATAATATCCGCGATAATGCGCATCGAGGGTTCGGGCGGATACACATAGGTGTTGCGCACCATGAATTCCTTCAGAATGTCGTTCTGAATGGTGCCCGCAAGGACGGAGCGATCATGCCCTTGCTCTTCGCCAGCCACGATAAAGTTGGCCAGGATCGGGATCACAGCTCCATTCATCGTCATCGACACTGAGACTTTATCGAGCGGGATTTGATCAAAGAGGATTTTCATATCCTCAACGCTGTCAATCGCCACACCCGCTTTACCAACATCGCCCTCTACGCGCGGGTGATCGCTGTCATATCCACGGTGTGTCGCAAGATCGAAAGCAACAGAAACACCCTGCTGACCCGCTGCCAAAGCTTTGCGATAAAACGCATTGCTTTCCTCGGCCGTAGAGAAACCTGCATATTGTCGGATGGTCCAAGGGCGCCCCGCATACATCGTTGCTTTGACCCCGCGCGTGAACGGGCCTTTGCCGGGAATGCCACCCATATGCGACAGATCGGCGGTATCAGAATCGGTATAAAGCGGTTTAACATCAATGCCTTCCAACGTGTTCCACGTCAAATCATCCAGCGCGCGTCCACGCAGCTCTTTTTCAGCGAGGGCTCGCCAGTCGTTGTTTTGCGTCATATCTTTGTCCTTTGTTCACGAAATCCAGCTCTGCGGGATATCCCGTCTTTTCGGGTTTCGGGTCTTCCAATAAATGTGCCAGTCCGTCCGCGCCCGCGCGCAGCCAGAACAGATCGTCTGCGTAACTCTCTTGAAACGCGGCGCGGTCGGCTTGCGAAAACGGTTCCCATCGCGTGCCGTGAACGTTTGCGCGCAGGCGTAGCAATTCTTCTGTGCCCAATGGCAAATTCAACAGCTGCGGCACCGTAGGTCGTTGATTGCGCCATATCAATGTCTTGCCGTGTGGAGCAGGAAACCCCAACAGATAAGATAACAAGCGATGCGGCGCAGACGCGTGTTGTTCGAATGTGCTGACGAAGATCGCCGTGTTGGGAGCAGCAGCGGCGAGGTCTGTGATCACATCGCGCCAAGACCGCGTTGATGCGGCAATCGCGGATATGCGAGCCTCGCGTGGCACCAAGACCCCGCGCGGGATGCAAAAGCTGAGCGCGGAAGTCCAATATGTGCTGGGGCAACGCAAGCTGAGATGTATCGCTTTGACCGATCCATCGAACGCGGCCACATAGCGTGCCAATCGTTCCCCCGCTGACGGGTAGAGCGATTGAGACGAGAAATTGTGGCGCATTTTTCCAAGAATGTTTTCTTCGGACACGATCAGGTAATCCAAACCCACTTGCGCAGATCGCTCCAGATGCAGTGCGATCTTGCCTTTGGCACGCGCGAAGTGTTGCGGACCGACCCCCAAGGCCGGATTGGGGACGACTCCATAGCACATGCCTTTGCGCAACCGATACGGCCCCCATGAGCCAACGCTGATCTCCGCCAAGGCTGTCGCATTGTTGCGCAAATAGGTTTGAAAACTTGTACTTGCCGTGCGATGAGCACCGATTTGTAGAATAACGTCCAAACGTTCCGCCCTTTTTTGCCTCTGGATGCCACGCACTCAAGGGTCGCGCATCTAGAGACAGGTTATGGAGCAGAGGCATGTTTTTTCTGTTAAATTTTGAAAATTCCGGCATAGGCGCAATCTCAGCCATCGCAATACGCTGCACGCTGCCTATATTAGGGTTAACAGGAGACCCTATGAAACAGCCCTTATTATTTGTTTTTGCATTGCTTTTCCTTGCCAGCCCAAGTGCAGCACAAGACACAACACCCTCCGAACCCAACACAGTGTGGGAGGCTATTTCCGTGGCAGATACTGACAATTTGAATGATTTCTTATGGCAATCCCGTCCAGTAGTGGTCTTTGCGGACAGTGAAAACGATCCACGGTTTGAGCAACAAATGGCTTTGCTCGAAGCCCAAGCCGACGCTTTGGCAGAGCGCGATATCGTTGTTTTGACAGATACGGATGCCTCGCTCAAAAGCCCGTTGCGCAACACGTTGCGCCCGCGCGGGTTTATGATCGCATTGATCGGCAAGGATGGTGGCGTGAAACTGCGCAAAGCCTCACCTTGGGACGTACGCGAACTGACCCGCGTTGTTGACAAAATGCCCATGCGCCAACGCGAAGTGCGCGATCGACGCGAAGTAGATGCCGCACAGGAGTAGCTGCGCTGCGCCACATCAGCCTTGAAAATGGCGCACGCGCCGTTTATGTTAGGGGTATCAGAAAGTCTATGGAGCAAAGCTGTCCCACATGAATAGATTTGTCGTACATGCCCCGCGTGAACCTGTGGAGAACGAAGGTAACCCACTGGTATAACTTGGCAATTGTCGTTTGATGACGGGCTGCGGCTCATCTTAAACGCCTCAACAATCCCCAGAACGGCGCGTCTTTCAGCGCCGCTTCGGCCCTTTCTGCGGCGGTTGGGACCTTCTTTTGCAGCTCAATATATCGCAATACGACCTTCTGGCGGCGCTGCCACGGCAAACTCTTGAACTGCTCCATGTCAAAGCGCTCTTCAATTTCTTCAATACGATCAAGAAGTTGATAGAGTGCCATCACGCGTTCAATCTGATCTTTATGCAGGATCTCAACCTGTTCAATCAGCCGTTTCAGCACTGAAAATTGCGGCGCGTACATCACGAAAATCACATAATCAGAGTCCTTCTCGAACTCCGCCTTTGTTTCTTTTGCGATGTCGTCCCAGCGCGTTGGCGCAGTCGCCGCTAGGATCTGTTGGATTTCAACTAAAGCCGCGCGGATCGTGTCTCGGCGGCGTTCCTGTTCAAGGTTGGTTTGGCGCATCTCACCTGTGACAAAGGCCACGATCCAGCCCGCAGCCACCACGATCGCGGCAATCACTGCGCGCGTTTCCTCGGTTTCCAGAATATCTCGACTGATCACAAAGTAGATGATCGCCCCCGCCGCTGCACCAATCGGCAACATCGCCAGAATCGCGCGCAAAAAAATCGCAACAACGGCCATGCCCGCAAGCGCATAGTAAATGCAGGCCAATGCGAAGGCCCCGAAAAGCGACACCAACCAGATCGGCCATCCACCCGATAAGCCGACGTAGCCGAACACCAGTAGGCCAAGGGCAAAACTTATCGCAACTAGGCCCCGCAAGGCGTTATTCGAACTCCATAATCACATCGTCGACAGCTAGGCTATCGCCAGCCACCGCGTTGATTTTACTGACCACACCTTTACGCTCTGCGCGCAGGATGTTTTCCATTTTCATCGCTTCCACAGTGCACAGAGCTTGGCCTTCCTGCACCTCTTGGCCCTCTTCCACGTCAACCTTCACGATCAATCCGGGCATCGGGCACAGCAGCAGCTTCGACGTATCCGGCGCGACTTTTTCCGGCATCAGGCGGGCCAACTCGGCCTGCCGCGGCGTGCGCACGTGCACTTTCAAATCCGCCCCGCGTGAACGAATGCGGAAGCCACCAGACACTTTGCCGACTTTCATCACCAGCGGCGTGTCATCGACCATCATATGCGCCAGCTGATCCCCCGGCGTCCAATCACCCTTGACGCGCAGTATGGTGCCATCCGCGAACGTCACGTTGGATCCATCCTTATCCGCTGCAATGCCCACGTCATAGCTTTTCCCTTGCACGGCCACATTCCACGCATCCCCGACGTGACGTTCATGGTTGTCCAAACGACCAGACACACGCGCACGACGGATTTCCGCAACGCGGTTCATCGCAGCTGAGGCCGCCGCAATCCGGCGCAAATCACCCTCAGGCAATTCAACACCAACGAACCCTTCGGGATATTGCTCCTCAATAAAGGCCGTCGTCATGTCGCCTTTGATAAAGATCGGGTGATCCATCACAGCGCTGAGGAACGGTAGATTGTGACCAATGCCCTCCACCTCAAAGCTATCAAGCGCGACGCGCATCGCTTCAATCGCCGCTTCTCGTGTTGGGGCCCATGTGCAGAGTTTCGCGATCATCGGGTCATAATACATGGAGATTTCACCGCCCTCATAGACGCCCGTATCATTACGCACGACCACATCACCTGCACCACCAGCCGCAACACCCGGCGTGTAGGCCGCCGTTTCCGCAGGCGGACGATAGCGCGTGAGGCGACCGATAGAAGGAAGGAAGCCGCGATAAGGATCTTCGGCGTAGAGACGGTTCTCAATCGCCCAACCGGTCAGCGTGACATCGTCCTGTGTTATGCTGAGTTTCTCACCATTGGCCACACGGATCATCTGTTCGACAAGATCAACACCTGTGATCAGCTCCGTCACAGGGTGCTCCACTTGCAAGCGTGTGTTCATTTCTAGGAAGTAGAAATTCTTCGCACCATCAACGATGAATTCCACTGTACCAGCGGAGGCATACCCAACAGCTTGCGCTAAGGCCACCGCTTGCTCGCCCATGGCTTTGCGCGTGGCTTCATCCAAGAATGGGCTTGGCGCTTCTTCAACAACCTTTTGCTGACGGCGCTGAATGGAACACTCGCGCTCGCCCAGATAAATGCCATTGCCATGGCTATCACAGAGCACCTGAATTTCGATGTGACGGGGCTGGGTGATAAATTTCTCAATGAAGATACGATCATCACCAAAGGAATTCGCGGCTTCGTTCTTGGAAGACTGAAAACCCTCGCGCGCCTCGTCATCATTCCATGCGATGCGCATGCCTTTACCGCCGCCACCTGCGGAGGCTTTGATCATCACGGGATAACCAACTTCATTGGAAATCTTGACCGCCTCGTCCGCGTCCTCGATCAGCCCCATGTAGCCCGGAACGGTTGACACATTGGCGTCCTGGGCAATCTTCTTGGAAGTGATCTTGTCGCCCATTTTCTCAATGGCGCCGACAGGCGGTCCGACGAAGGCGACGCCTTCAGCCGCCAATGCCTCGGCAAATTTGGAGTTTTCAGACAGGAAACCATAGCCCGGATGCACCGCCTGAGCGCCGCTTTCCTTGATCGCCGCCATGACCTTGTCGATCACGATGTAAGACTGGTTCGCGGGAGGCGGGCCGATGTGGATTGCTTCATCCGCCATCTCTACGTGCAGCGCGTTTTTGTCCGCGTCCGAATAGATGGCAACGGTGGTGATACCCATCTTCTTCGCCGTTTTGATCACGCGGCACGCAATCTCACCACGGTTGGCAATCAGGAGCTTTTTGAACATGTAGAGGTCCTTTTCGGGCTATCTAAAAACGCGAAAACGCCGCCCTGCCCGTTGGGGCAAAGCGACGTTCGCTGATGTGGAGCGCGTTGCCTGTGTCACCACAGAAAACGCCGGCATTTACATTAGTTTGATGGGATAAGCGCGCCAGCTGTCGCGCCGATGATGCCACCTGCAATAACTTGGCTCGTGTTGCCACCAGCAATGGCTGCAGCGGATGCGCCAAGTGCTGCACCACCAGCGGTTTGCTGTGTTTGGCGATCAGGTGCAACGCACCCTGCAACGGATACGGATAAAATGAGGGCTGCGACGATTTTAATTGTTTTTGACATAATTTATCTCTCTCGAAGTTAAAACGTGCCGATCCGCCAAAGAAAAAAGGCGGCTGCCTGTGCACGCTAGCACCAGACGGCCGCCAAGGGGAAGGGTTACGGAAGGCTGCACCGTCAAACAGAACGAGGATCTGGCACGTCTTCAACGCGTACAGCTTTCGCACAGTTTGGCGTAGCGCAAAGGCCTTTGACGCAAGCTGAGCGAAACAGGCTTGAATATGCCGATATTTCAAAGCCTTCAGCAAAATCATGCCGACGCCTCCCAATCGGTGGCGTCAGGAAAGGCCATGGCTGCCGCGCGCGGATCAAGAATCAACATCGCCTCATAGTTGGTAGGGTCGAACGGATCGTCATAGGGCAGAACTTCGCGGCCAAACAGCCAGCTGAGCCGCCCCGCATCCAGATTGCCGCGCTCAAACGGTTGATCGCCGAAATTTTCCCACAAAGCAGCGACAAAGCCCGCATCCGCGCGACGATCCGAAGGCTTGCGGTCATTGCGACGTTCACGGCGCTCAATCGGCGTTGCCCCTTTTGGGTTGGCGCGGCGCAATGTGAATTGGAAATCTGTACCGGGAAGACGACCAGGAAAGCCGCGGTGCTTGAGCATATAGTCTAGTGCCATGTCGCACCCCCGATGTGGTGCGTGATGCTGGCGTACTCAGCGAATAAGTTTAGGCTCGAGGCAGGCGCGAACGCCTGCCTCGCAGGCAAATTACTTGTACTTGCCTGTGTATGATGGCTCGACAGAGATCGGTGCTGGGTCAACAACAACGAACTCTTCAATCGGTGCTTTACGTGCGCAAGCGGACGCTGCGAATGCAACACCGAGAACGGCAACCAATTTGATGCTCTTGGACATCTTAGTCTCCTGTCAAATTTACGGTTCAGACCAACGGGAATATCCCGTAATCCTGCCCCTCTTGAGGTATAGGCCACGTGGGTGAACCTGTTTCGGAATCTACGCCAGCGCGTCGCAAAAAGATATCCACAGGCAGCCTTAGCGACATGTTGTGTCACGAAAGCCTCAAAAGGGTCTTTAGATGAGCTTTGCCGCGCAACATATTGTGGTTTCATCAAAACATCTCCAACATGCAGGTCTCATTTTGCGCGGTAAATGCTTCAAAAACCTGTTCAACTTCGGTGTTGGCAACACCAAATTCGACAGGTTCAGCCGACAAAGAAACAACGATCTGCTTTGGTAGATCGTCCGCATTGGCCGCTTTTTTCAGCCCAAACTCGACGCAAAGAACTTCCAGACCTAGGGTTAAATCCTCAAAAGACGGTCGCTTCAAAGGGCTCGCCAAATCGGGCGCAATAAAGCGCAAACGCAGTATGCCAACGTCCGCTTCTTCACGTTGCTCCAGGAATGTTACTGCCTGCCCTGATGGCAAAGTAATCGCTGGCTGTGCTGCGAGGCATTCCACCAAAAGGCCTGTCATCAGCGCGCTGAGCGCTAAACGTCTCATGCCGCAACCTCGCGCGCACATTTGATCCACCGTGCGCGATGCGCTGTGTCATTGAGCAAATCAACGATAATCTCAGGCACGTGCCGCGCAATCGGATAGCCAAGCCGCCCACCCGCAGTGACAAGCAACTCATCCTCCACACGCTCGACCCGCACAACGGGCGAAAACCCACGTAAGTTCTGCAAGCTGCGCCACATGTCCTGCCGGATCTGATGACCAAGCCGCGCACGCGCGACCACAGGAAACCGCGCGCTCGCCGACACGTCAAACCGCGCAGGCAATGCGCGCGAAATCGTCACACAGGTGCCATTGCGTTGCGTATGCCAGTTTTTCTGCGTCATGCCGTTACCGCCCCTAAAGCAAAGTCTCGCGTCGGATCAAAGCGGGATATTATCGTGTTTTTTCCACGGGTTCTCTAAACGCTTACCACGCAAAGACGCGAAGGCGCGGCTGACGCGTTTGCGCGTGCTTTGCGGTTGGATCACCTCGTCAATAAAGCCGCGCTCTGCAGCGACGAATGGATTGGCAAAGCGGTCCTCATAACTCGCTGTGTGCTCGGCAATTTTCTCCGCATCGCCCAAATCAGCGCGGTGGATAATCTCCGTCGCCCCCTTCGCGCCCATCACAGCAATCTCGGCCGTGGGCCAAGCATAATTGAAATCGCCGCGCAGATGCTTCGATGCCATGACATCGTAAGCACCGCCATAAGCCTTGCGCGTAATCACTGTGACCTTTGGCACCGTCGCCTCGCCATAAGCAAAGAGCAGTTTTGCACCGTGTTTGATGACACCGCCATATTCCTGAGACGTGCCCGGCAAAAAGCCAGGCACATCAACTAAGGTCAAAATCGGAATTTCGAATGCATCACAGAACCGCACAAACCGTGCCGCCTTGCGAGAGCTATCGATATCAAGGCACCCCGCCAAAACCATCGGCTGGTTCGCGACGACACCGACTGTCTGGCCTTCAAGGCGAATAAAACCAGTGATGATATTCTTCGCAAAATCCTCTTGGATCTCGTAAAAATCAGCCTCATCCGCGATTTTCAGGATCAATTCCTTCATATCATAAGGCGAGTTGGCGTTGTCCGGGATCAATGTATCCAATGACAGCTCGATCCGGCCTGGCTCATCAAAGAACGGGCGAACGGGTGGCTTTTCACGGTTGTTAAGTGGCAAAAGATCGATCAGACGCCGCACCTCCGCCAGCGCTTCGACGTCGTTTTCGAACGCACCATCCGCAACGGAAGATTTCTTGGTATGCGTGCTCGCGCCACCCAATTCTTCCGCAGTGACAATCTCGTTGGTGACTGTTTTCACAACGTCTGGGCCAGTCACGAACATGTAGGAGCTATCTTTGACCATAAAAATAAAGTCAGTGATCGCAGGCGAGTAGACCGCGCCTCCTGCGCAGGGTCCCATGATCACGCTAATTTGCGGCACGACGCCAGAGGCCATGATGTTGCGCTGGAAAATTTCCGCATAGCCCGCAAGGGCATCCACACCTTCTTGAATACGCGCACCACCTGAATCGTTCAGACCAATGATCGGTGCCCCATTCTGGATCGCCATATCCTGGATCTTGCAAATCTTCTGCGCATGGGTCGCCGAAACAGAGCCACCTAAAACCGTGAAATCTTGAGAAAACACATAGACCATACGTCCGTTAATCGTGCCCCAACCCGTGACGACTCCGTCGCCTGCGGGCCGTTGATCTTCCATGCCAAAATCGGTGCAGCGATGCGCGACGAACATGTCGAATTCTTCGAAACTCCCCTCATCCAACAGCAGTTCGATCCGCTCGCGCGCACTTAACTTGCCCTTCGCATGCTGGCTATCGAGGCGCTTTTGCCCACCACCCAATCGGGCTGTTTGGCGGCGTTCGGAGAGTTCTTGCAGAATATCTTTCATCGCGTATCCCTTCTGTGCGCAGTTCTCGCGCGAATAATTAAGCCGATCGTTCAACGACTCTTTAGACAACGGACAATCCCAAGCTCGATAGCCTGTGCACGTGCAGAAAAAAAGGGAATAGTCGCAAATTTGCAAACATAAGCAAAACACTTATCTGCAAATAGCAAAATAGCTAATTATCTAATTCCACCCATGTCTTTTTGCTGCTGGAAATTCAAGTCTGTCGCAGCACAAAAGAACAGGGTACACCCGTCATATGAGAGACACCTATTCCGCGCGTTTCCTAGACCGCGCCACACCACCCCATATCATCACTTTGATCTTGCTCGCAGGTGTCGCTGGGCTTGCGATGAATGTGTTTTTGCCGTCTCTGCCGAACATGGCTTTGCACTTCGAAACCGAATATTGGGTTTTGCAAATGTCGGTCGCCGCCTATTTCGCGATGAACGCGGTCTTGCAAATCCTAATCGGTCCGGTTTCTGACAATTTGGGACGCCGGCCGGTTGTTTTATGGGGCTTACTGCTGTTCACTGTCGCCTCCATCGGCTGCATCTACGCCCCAAACGCGACCGTCTTTTTGATGTTTCGCATGTGCCAAGCCATCATAGTGACGGCCATGGTGCTAAGCCGCGCCATCATTCGCGATGTGGTCAGCGCTGATAAAGCCGCGTCGCTCATCGGATACGTTACGATGGGCATGGCTGTGGTGCCAATGTTAGGCCCGATGCTTGGCGGATTACTGGATGAAACCTTCGGCTGGCAGGCCAGTTTCTGGCTGATGGCCCTCTCAGGTTTCGGCATGTTCGTGCTGTGTTATTTTGACCAAGGCGAAACCAAACGCGCAACAGGCGAGACGCTGAGACAGCAGTTCGGCCACTACCCCGAACTCTTCTCCTCACCACGATTTTGGGGCTATTCCATCGCGTCGGGCCTCACCTCTGGCGCATTCTTCGCCTATCTTGGCGGCGCACCCTATGTGGGTACAGAGATCTTTAAACTCTCCCCTGCAATCCTTGGATTTTACTTCGGCGCACCAGCATTGGGGTATTTCATCGGAAACTTCCTGTCTGGTCGCTATTCGATGCGCATCGGGATCAACAGTATGGTCCTCTACGGCACGATCATTGCGACAATTGCGACCGTCGCCTCGCTCCTTGTGTTCAGCATCGGACAAGGTTCACCGGTCAGTTTCTTCGGCTTCATGACCATCGTTGGCATTGGCAATGGATTGACGATCCCAAATGCCACATCCGGCATGCTTTCTGTGCGACCGCATCTTGCAGGCACGGCGTCGGGACTTGGCGGCGCGATCATGATTGGGTTTGGCGCGATCCTATCCGCTTTGGCAGGCATCATCTTGACGGGAAGTGACACGGCGCTGCCAGTCTTGTGGCTGATGGTGGCCAGCACGCTTGGCGGGTTGATCTCCGCAATCTACGTCATACACCGCGCGAAAGCGATTGGCGCGTAAACCATCTCCCTTGCGCTCGAAGGTTTGCAAAGCCTAATATCGAAAAATGCAAACCTGCAAAGAGGCGCGGCCATGGCCCTTCAAAAAATCTACGCTGGATCGAAGCTACGCGACTTACGCGGGCAAGTTTCCCTGACCCAAAAAGACTTTGCAGCCAAACTTGGCGTGTCGCTGCCCTATCTCAACCAGATGGAGAACAACAAACGCCCAATCTCGACCACCGTGGTCTTGGCGCTGGCGCAGGAATTCGGCTTTGATGTCACTGAGCTCAGCTCAGGCGATGCGGAACGCCTTGTAACGGACATGCGCGAGGCCCTCGCAGATCCGGTCCTTGATGCGGTCGATCCACCCCTCGCCGATTTGCGTCTCACTGCCTCCAACGCCCCTGCACTTGCGCGCGCGTTCTTGGAATTACACCGCGCGTATCGTCAGACCCATGAGCGTCTCGCCTCGCTCGATGAAGCGTTGGGGCGCGAAGACGGTCAAATGCAACCAAGCCCATGGGAAGACGTTCGCGATTTCTTTCATTATTGCGACAATTACATCGACGCGATGGACCGCGCGGCGGAACATTTTGCAACTTTAGGCCCGGCCCATGCAACCCTGCAAGACCGTGTGCGTACCAGCTTTCGCCAACACGGGATAGAACTGCGATTTGCCCCTGTCGACACGCTGCGAACCTTCGACACAGAGACCCGTAGCCTGACCATTTCCGAATACGCAGCCCCCGCGACGCAAACGTTTCAAATGTTGATCCAACTGGCTCTGATCACTCAAGAAAACCTGTTAGAAGCCACCCTGGATCTTGCACGTTTTCAAACGGTTGAGGCCCGCGCGATCGCCAAAATTGGCCTCGCTAACTACTATGCGGGCGCGGCGCTGATGCCCTACAACCGCTTCCTTGAGGCCGCGCGCGAAACACGTCACGATCTGGAACGTCTTGCGATCCTGTTTGGTGCTTCAATCGAACAGGTGGCGCATCGTCTCTCGACCTTGCAGCGCCCCGGTGCCAAAGGCGTGCCGTTCTTCTTCGTACGCGTCGATCAGGCCGGATCCATCACCAAGCGCCACAGCGCCACACGCTTGCAATTCGCACGCTTTGGTGGAGCGTGTCCGCTTTGGAATGTGCACCGCGCATTTGAAACCCCGGGTCGTTTTGTGCGCCAATTGGCCGAAACTCCTGACGGTGTGCGCTACATTTCCTTGGCCCGCGATGTGCTAAAACCGGGCAGCTCCTTTGGCGCACCGGTGCGTCGGTTTGCAATCGCGTTAGGCTGCGAAGTGACGCACGCAAGCCAGTTGGTCTATGCGGACAGTTTAGACACCTCAAATGCCTCCGCCTATGAACCGATCGGAATTTCATGCCGGATTTGCGAGCGCACACACTGCCACCAACGCTCCGTCCCGCCACTTGAGCGGCGTTTGAGCGTGGATAGCAATCGTCGCGACTTGCTACCTTATGATGTCGCCTAAATGAGGCGGAAATACCGTATAAGCACGCGCTAACGACGCGCTTTTCGCCACCCCGCCAACCGCGCACCAAGCTGTGTGCAAAACCAGCGCTCGCCCGACGCTTCATTGATGCCTGTGCGTTCGTAATCATGCTGACCCGGCATGTGATAGATACGCCCATTTTTGCTGATATTGCCCTTGATCGCACAATTTGGGTGTGGCGGCCCGTTCCTTTCTGCACGCTCTGCACGATACGCCGCCGGATTTTGCACGCGCGACTCATGTAGCCCACGATCATTGATCGCGGCACCCTTTTCAACCAAATCATACTCCATCGAATAAGCGCGATAGGCAAAGGCCAACCCGCGAGAAACCAAATCCTCACCGACATCTCGCCCATCTACACTACAGCGCGCGACGATCCTGCCATAGCGATCCAAATCGACCTGAGAACATACCGCGCCATTGCCATCATACAAGTCAGAGACCTTCGCACTCACCCAAGCCCCACAAGGCCAAAGCGTGCCCTGCTCCGTCTCGCAAGTTTGCTTACCTTCAGGCGCATCAATGCCAAAGATCCGAACGCGCTGCCCTGCGACATCAAACGTGTCGCCATCAATCACGCGCACAAATCCCGCCACATCTGCACTCGCAGACACCGGCTGAACCAAAACACACAAAAGAAAACAAATCCTGAACATGTCAAAAGATATGCCTACCTAAGCGGGTGCAATTCAATCCAAATCCTTAACCTAGGTTAAGAAAGACTAAACTTCCCCCTTCTTTGGTCTTAAAATATCTCGGAGAGCACGAGAGGCCGCGCCTCAGCACGGCCACTCCTTATCTCTGCACGACCTCCCACTCAGGATGCACCCAAGGTCGGTCATTGCTTTTCGCCAGCATATCACCCCCCAAAATATGATCCGATGCCTTTTCACCGACCATGATCGACGGCCCGTTCAAATTGCCATTCGTGATGCGCGGAAAAATCGAACTGTCTGCGACACGCAAGCCCTCAACCCCGATCACGCGACATTCTGGATCGACAACTGCCATTGGATCATCAACACGTCCCATTTTACAGGTGCCACACGGATGATACGCACTTTCCGCATGTTCTGCGATGAAGGCGTCCAGCTCTTCATCGCTTTGCACCGCCTCCCCAGGTTGGATTTCATGCTTCACAAAGGGTGCAAACGCATCCTGCGCAAAAATTTCGCGTGTCAAGCGGATACAAGTACGAAAATCTTCCCAATCCTTGGCATCGCTCATGTAATTAAACACAATTTTTGGGGCCTCGGCCGGATCCGCACTGTTCAAACTCACCGATCCGCGCGAGGGGCTTCGCATGGGGCCAACATGTGCCTGAAACCCGTGCCCCTCTGCCGCAGCCTGACCATCATAGCGCACCGCAATTGGTAAAAAATGATACTGGATATCAGGATATTCGACACCTGCTTTCGTGCGAATAAACGCTGCGCTTTCAAATTGATTAGACGCCCCAAGGCCAGTTTTGGTAAACAGCCAGCGCGCGCCGATCACAGCCTTTGAAATCAGGTTCCAATATTTATAAAGCGTCACGGGCTGCGACGCGGCCATTTGGATATACAGCTCCAAATGATCTTGCAGATTTTGCCCCACGCCTGGGCGATCCGCGACGACATCGATGCCACGCTCTTTCAGATGCGCCGCAGGGCCAATGCCAGACAACATCAACAACTTTGGCGAATTGATCGAGCTCGCCGCAAGGATCACCTCACGCTCTGCCGTGATCACCTCGCCACCCGCAACGGCAACACCGATAGCGCGCCCGTCCTCGATCACGATACGCTCCGCAAGCGCGCTGACGACTTGGCACTTTCCTGTCTTCAAAGCGGGCCGCAAATAGGCATTGGCCGCAGACCAGCGCCGCCCCCTATAAACGGTCTGCTCCATGGGTCCGAAACCCTCTTGCTTTTCACCGTTATAATCGTCCGTTGTTTCATATCCGGCCTGCTTACCAGCCTTCACAAACGCCTTGAACAAGGGGTTCACACGCGGGCCTCGACTGATATGCAAAGGTCCTTTGCGACCGCGCCAGCTTTTGTTACCGCCATGCCCGCCGCTGCGCCAATTCTCCATGCGTTTGTAGTAGGGCAGCACATCAGCGTAAGACCACCCTTGCGCGCCGCTTTCGGCCCAATGATCAAAGTCCTTCGCATGTCCACGCACGTAGACCATGCCATTGATCGAAGAGGACCCACCAATCACCTTGCCACGCGGACACGCCAAACGGCGGTTGTTCAAATACGGCTCAGGTTCCGAACTATAGCCCCAATCATAGCGCGCCATGTTCATTGGATAGCTAAGCGCCGCTGGCATCTGGATGAACGGACCCGCATCCGTGCCACCAAACTCGATAACGATGACCGAATGGCCCGCCTCAGTTAGGCGATACGCCATGGCGCAGCCCGCGGAGCCTGCGCCAATGATCACATACTCCGCCCGCATCAAAACGGCGCGTCCACGGCACCCATGCGCACGTAAACGGACTTCATCTGGCTATAATGCTCTATCGCGGCTTTGGAGTTTTCACGCCCGACACCGGAATTCTTCGCACCCCCAAAAGGTGCTTCTACGGGGGCGTCATTATAGGAATTGATGAAGCAGGACCCTGCCTCCATTTGCGCAATCACGCGATGCCCACGCGCAAGATCAGTTGTGAAGACCCCCGCGGAGAGTCCGAATTCCGTCGCATTGGCGCGCGCAATCGCTTCGTCTTCAGTCTCGAAATCCAGCACCGACATGACGGGGCCGAAAATTTCGTCCGTGGCGATGGTCATACTGTCCGTGACATCTGCGAAAACAGTTGGCTCGAGGAAAAACCCTTCAGTTCCAACACGTTCACCACCACACACAAGACGCGCGCCTTCGGCTTTGCCTTTTTCGATGAAGCCTTGCACGATCTGCATCTGGCGTTCTGAGACCATGGGACCAAAGTTGGTGGCCTCATCCAATGGATCGCCCATAACCACCGTTTGCAAGCGCTCGTGCAAGCGCTTGACGAACGCCTCTTTGATGCCCTTTTGAACAAACACGCGCGTGCCGTTGGAACAGACTTGGCCAGAGCTGTAGAAATTAGCCAAAATCGCACCACCAACCGCATCCTCAAGTGAGGCATCATCAAAGATAATCAGCGGAGATTTTCCACCAAGTTCCATCGTGACATGTTTAATCCCTTCGGCCGCAGCCGCATAAACCTTGCGTCCCGTCGGAACAGATCCTGTGAGCGAGACTTTGTCCACGCGCGGATCCGTCACCAATGGTGCGCCCACTGCACCCGTGCCTTGGATCACGTTGTAAAGCCCCGCAGGCAGGCCCGCCTCATGCAGAATTTCCGCAACTTTCAACGCACAAAGCGGCGTTGTTTCCGATGGTTTAAAGATCATCGCATTGCCGCAGGCCAGCGCGGGTGCACCTTTCCAGCACGCAATCTGCGTTGGATAATTCCACGCGCCGATGCCAACACACAGCCCCAATGCTTCGCGGCGTGTGTAGACCCAATCTTCGCCCAGTTGAATATGTTCGCCAGTCAAGCTGCCCGCGAGACCGCCGAAATATTCCAATGCATCCGCGCCAGATGTCGCATCAACGTAGAGCGTTTCTGACATGGGTTTGCCCGTGTCGTAGGTCTCCAACACCGAGAGATCATAGTTGCGCTCACGAATCATGTCGGCAGCGCGGCGTAAGATGCGACCCCGCTCCGTGCCTGACATCGCAGCCCACGCTTTTTGCGCGGCTTTGGCGCTGGTGATGGCCTGTTCGACGATCGCGGGTGTAGCTTCATGAACAACGGCGATCTGTTCGCCCGTTGCAGGATATATCACGGGAATTTCCGCGCCTGCGGTGTCTTCTAGATAGGTGCCATTTATGAAATGGCTGGCGGTGGGCTGTGTGGGATAGGGCATGTTTGCCTCCGGCGGAAGTTTATTTAGAAAGATGAAGACGAGGCCTATTCGCCTCTCGGGAAGCGTTGGCTTTCTTCCAAGACGTTAAGATCCATGTGATTACGCATGTAGCGTTCAGACGCTTTTTGCAGGGGTTGGTAGTCCCATGGGAAATAATCGCCGTTGCGCAGGGCCTCATAGACAACCCAGCGGCGCGCTTGGGAACGGCGGACTTCTGCGTCGAAGCGATCCAGATCCCAGCGTTGTTCCGATTTAGCGCGCAGGGTTTGCAAAGTGCCTTGATGTTCCGGCGCATCGGCGAGATTTGTCAGCTCATGAGGATCAGCATCGAGATCAAAAAGCTGATCGGGATCAAGCGTGCAGCGGATGTGTTTCCATTTTCCATAGCGCAAACACACGAGCGGCGAGTAGCTGGCTTCGGCCGCATATTCCATCGCGACAGGGGCGGTGCGTTCGACACCCTGCCCCATGGGTTTCAGGCTCATCCCTTCGGTCCAAGGCATGATCTCCTCCATATCCACCCCCGCGAGATCACATAGCGTCGGGCAAACGTCGATGTTACTCACAGGAGTTTCGATCAGACCCGGCTCCATATCAGGGCTTGAGATCATCATCGGGACACGCGCAGAGCCCTCAAAGAACGACATTTTGAACCACAAACCACGCTCGCCCAGCATATCGCCGTGATCTGCGACGAACATGATGATCGCCTCTTGGCGCGTACTTTCTAGCGCTTCCATCACCTCACCGAGCTTGTCATCGAGGTAGGAGATATTGGCGAAATAGGCACGGCGCGAGCGGCGGATATCTTTGTCAGAAATGTTGAAATTGTCACGATCATTGGCGTCCAAGATGCGCTGGGAATGCGCATCCTGATCCTCATAAGGAATCGGGCCGACCTCTGGCATGAGGTGCGCGCAATCCTCATACAAATCCCAATATTTGCGGCGCGCCACGTAAGGGTCATGGGGGTGCGTGAAGCTGACGGTCATGCACCACGGGCGTTCATCTTTGCCGCGCGCATAATCATAAATCTTGCGCGTAGCGTGATAAGCAACCTCGTCATCATACTCCATCTGATTGGTAATTTCCGCGATGCCAGAGCCTGTCACCGAGCCCATGTTGTGATACCACCACTCGATCCGTTCACCGGGCTTGCGATAATCCGGCGTCCAACCGAAATCAGGGGGATAAATGTCGGTTGTCATGCGCTCTTCAAAGCCGTGCAACTGATCAGGACCAACGAAATGCATCTTGCCCGAAAGGCAGGTTTGATAGCCCGCGCGCCTGAGATGGTGCGCATATGTGGGGATTGAAGAGGGAAATTCAGCGGCGTTGTCATAGACGCCCGTCGTGCTCGGCAATTGGCCGGACATATAGCTCGCGCGACCCGGTGCGCACAAAGGGCTGGCCGTGTAGGCGTTCTTGAAACGGGTCGAGCGCGCGGCAAGCTTTTTGATATTGGGCACATGGAGCCAGTCAGCAGGACCGTCAGGAAAGAAGGTACCATTGAGTTGATCTACCATGAAGATCAATATGTTAAGCTTGCTCATCGCGCACCCCTTTCAATTCAAAGTAGAGATAGTCGATGACCTGACCTGCTGCTTCGGATTGATCCGGCCGTGCTTTGACCAAGCTTTGACGCAGATAGACCCCGTCAATCATTGCCGCGATCCGCGAGGCTGCTTGAGAAGCCCGCGCGCCAATCAAAGGGCGCAGAGAATAGACGAGATTCGAGCGAATGCGCGCTTGGTAGATCGTAAGTAAGCGCTTAGCTTCTGGCACGGTTTGGGCCAACACGTAGAAATTCAACCACGCTGCAATCACCTCCGGACGGAAGTTTGAGCTTGAGAAGGAGGCGCGCACAATCGCCTCGACGCGGGCTGTGTCGGTTTCGGCCGTCACCAAAGCCGCCCGTACTTCGGCGCCAAATACCGTCAAAGTATGACGCATTGCGGCCAGAAATATCTGTTCTTTTCCGCCAAAATAGTGATGCGCCAAGGCCGAGGACATCCCTGCCCGCTTGGCAATCGCGCCGACTGTGACATCCAACGTGCCATGCGCTCCGATCTCGTGGATCGTAGCCTCAACCAAGGCTGCACGCCGCAGCGGTTCCATTCCTAATTTGGGCACATCACGCTCCGTTATCGCCTTAACGCACATAATTTGATTTTTATTGACCCGTCAATCAATAAAAATCAAATTAGCAAGTCGCGAGGAATCATCCCTTTGGCGCATGCGTTCCAGGCGTGATTTCACCGCGTTTCAGCACCGCTTCGCGCCACGTGATAAATGTTATCGAACACAGGATTACAAAACCGCCTAATATCACCCAAATATCCACCGCTTCGCCAAAGGCAAAATAGCCAAGCGACACGGCCCAAATCAATTGAACAAACGTCACCGGTTGCGTCACCGTCAGGGGCGCATTGGCAAAGGCAAGCGTCATCGCGAAATGGCCCGCGGTGGCAAAGCAAGCGACACCGAAAAGCAATCCAACCTCTTGAAGAGTGGGGGGAATCCAAACAGAAAATGCCAAAGGTGCCAGCCCGATTGTAACAGCAATGGACAGCATCGATACAACCACGGAGGCGGGCACCGCATCCGCGAGTAATTTCGCTGTCAGATAAGACACGCAAAACATGCAAGCCACAGCGAGCATCGCAATATGTCCAATGCTAAGCTCGCGAAAACCGGGCCTCAGGATAATCATCGCCCCCAAGAGTGCGCAGAGCACCGCGATGATGCGCCGAAACGCCAGTCTCTCACCAAGGAATAGCGCGGCCGCGACAGTCACGAAAACGGGCGTCAAATAGTTCATCGCAGTCACTTCCGCGATTGAAATCTGGGTCATCGCGAAGAACCAGAGCGTCACGCCAAACGTGTGAAACAGCCCGCGCACTGCGACAAGTTTCCAAAGGCGCGGCGTCAAAGTGGTTGCGCGTAGGGCCCTCATCATCGGGATCAGAAAGACCAAGCCCAACGCGTACCGCACAAACGCCGATTCTGCAGCAGGCAAGCGCGTGCCATTGAGCTTGACCAGCGCAGTCACCGCGACAAAGCACAAGCCCGCCGTAACCATCCAAAAAACTCCAACGAGCGGCCTTTGTGCTTGTTTTTCCATAATGAACGCAGATCAAACCGGCGCGGAATACGCAACCCTCAGAGCAACAGAGAGATCGCAATTACCCACATTGTGAGCGCAATGGTCGCGTCCAACACGCGCCATGCCGCTGGGTTAGCAAAAATTGGTGAGAGCAAACGCGAACCAAAGCCGAGACAAATAAAAAAAGTGAAACTGCCCAAAGCCGCTCCAATCCCAAAAGCCAAGCGGTCCTCGTATTGTGCCGAGATTGATCCGATCAAAACAACAGTGTCCAAATACACATGCGGGTTCAAAAATGTGATCGCAAGCAGGGTCAGTAGGGTTTTACGCAGGGATGTCGTGACCTCCGCCTCCCCCTCTAACGCACTGCCTCCGCGCCACGCAGAGAGTGCATTTTGCAAGCCATACCAAAACAGAAAAAGCACGCCACCGTAACGCATCGCGGTCTCAAACCACGGCACCGCATGCGCCAAAGCACCAAAGCCCGCGATCCCAGCGATAATCAAAACCGCATCGGATATAGAGCAGGTCAGGACTATCGGCAGGACGTACTGACGTCGCAACCCGTATTTCAACACAAACGCATTCTGCGCCCCAATGGCGAGAATTAGGGAAATACTTAAGAAATAGCCTGGAAAGAAAGAGTTGGCGAAACCCATTATACATCTCCCTTGCTCAGTTTTGCGGCGACTGCAGTGTGAAAGGGAATACGTGAGACTTTGGAAAGTTGTAATTCTTTTTGTGCAAGTGTTTTTTTACAGCGTCAAATAGTGGCAGCGATGTTTAAACACCACTTTTCTTCTGTTAGAGATCAAGCAGCTAGAGTTGCTTTTTCAGGACGTTTAAAATGACAAAAGAGACACCTTCGACACCGACGCGCGGCGTCATCTATGCGGAGACAGGCGAGGCTTATCTTGAAACAGCACGGCGCTCTGCGCGCTCGATGCGCAAACATAATCCGGACCTTCATATCACGCTCTTTTCTGACATCGTGGACACAAGCGGCGCGTTCGATCAAACCAAGCGGCTCACTGAAGCGCACACGCGCTCGAAAGTGGATGCGATCTGTAAAACCCCCTACGATGAAACGCTTTATCTGGATTGCGATACGATCATTCGCACCGATCTCACCCATATGTTCGCTCTTCTGGAGCGCTTTGATATCGCCATCGCAAGCGTGGTAATGTGGGAAAACAAATCTCACCGCAAAACGTGGAAAACCAAAGTGCCTGATGCGTTTGTGGAACCCAACACTGGCGTGATCCTGTACAAAAGCACAGGTAAAATGGCGCAGTTCCTGCAAGATTGAAAAGCAGCCTTTTATGATTTTGATTATTTCAACGATCAGGTGACAATGCGCGAAATGTTGTGGACTAGCGCAGTGCAGTACTACGTGCTGCCCCAGCAATATAACAAACGCATGTTTGAGGCGTCCGAGCTGATTTATAGCGATCAGCCTAAGGCAAAGCTGTTTCACCTCGAACTGTTGCGGCCACAAAAAAACCCGATCATGCGGTGGATCGCAGATCGGGTTCGGTAAGCGTGAAAACCGATAACGTTAAAGCTGCTCCATCACCTCATCAGAGGCCTCAAAGTTGGCCGTCACACGTTGGATATCATCGTCATCCTCTAGCGCGTCGATCAGTTTCATCAGTTTGGTCATGCCTTCCAAGTCCATCTCCGTGGAAATGTTCGGCTGCCAAATCAATTTCGCACTATCGCTTTCGCCCAGCGCAGTTTCCAAAGCAGTGGAAACTTCATTAAGATCCGTGTCTTCGCACAGAATGATGTGACCCTCTTCAGAGCTTTCGCAATCCTCTGCGCCAGCCTCAATCGCGGCTTCCATCACTTTGTCCGCGTCGCCCGCGTCCGCGTCGTAGGTGATCTGACCTTTGCGATCAAACATGAAGCCGACCGATCCGGTTTCACCCAGATTGCCGCCATTTTTGGTGAACGTGGAGCGTACGGTCGAGGCCGTGCGATTGCGGTTGTCCGTCATCGTCTCAACAATGATCGCCACGCCGTTGGGGCCATAGCCCTCATAGCGAATTTCTTCGTAATCATCGCCCTCGCCGCCAATAGCCTTCTTGATCGCGCGATCAATGTTGTCTTTAGGCATGGATTGCGACTTCGCTTCCTTCACCGCAAGACGCAAACGCGGGTTCTTTTCGGGATCGGGGTCGCCCATCTTTGCGGCAACCGTGATCTCCTTGGAGAACTTGGAAAACAGTTTGGAGCGCAATTTATCCTGACGCCCTTTGCGGTGCTGAATATTTGCCCATTTTGAGTGGCCGGCCATGTCTCTCTCCAGATGAGAAGTCTAAAATCGCGTTCGGTATAAGCCCGCCAAGGGGATGCCCGCAAGTCAGTTGCATATCGGCGCGTTTTAAGGTGAAGCTGCCCGCAACGTGAAAGGCCAATCATGACCCAAGATCAAACTATCATTTTCGCCTTGTTTGGCAGCGTGTTCGCCCTCTTGCTTTGGGGGCGGTTTCGCTACGATCTTGTGGCGTTTTCGGCCCTCATGGTTGGGGTGCTCTTGGGCGTGGTCGAGGGCAAAAACGCGTTTGCGGGCTTTGGCCACCCCGCCACATTGGTGGTGGCTTTGGTGCTTGTCGTCTCTGCAGGTTTGGTGCGCTCGGGCGCAGTCTTCTTAATCACGCGCACTTTGGTGGACAGTTCACGCAATCTTGGCGGGCATATCGCGCTAATGGGCGGAATTGGCGGGGTGCTGTCAGCGTTCATGAACAACGTCGCGGCCTTGGCGCTCTTGATGCCTGTAGATATCCAGACCGCGCGCAAAGCGGGGCGCGCGCCGGGTTTGTCGCTTATGCCGCTCAGCTTTGCGACAATCCTCGGTGGTATGGTCACGCTCATCGGAACGCCCCCAAACATCATCATTGCCGCGATCCGAGAAGAGCAATTGGGCAAGCCGTTCAAGATGTTCGATTTCGCCCCCGTTGGCGGTGTCGCAGCACTTGCGGGTCTTGCCTTTGTGGCCCTAATCGGCTGGCGCTTGATCCCTGCGCGCGGCGACAGTGCAACAGCGGGCGATGACATGTCCGACTATATCGCAGAACTTACAGTGCCAGCGGACAACAAACTGATTGGCAAGCGGTTTTCCGAAATCGAAGAGGACGCGGAAAAAGCCGACGTCGCCCTAATCGGCCTGATCCGTGATGGCAAACGACGCTATGGCCGCGCGCGCAATTCCGAACTCAAGGGCGGCGATACGCTGGTGCTCGAAGCTTCCCCCGCAGCGCTTGACGAATTTCGTGCTGCCCTCTCGCTGGCCTTTTCGGACGAGAAACGTGAAGAGCAGTTGAATGCAGCCGGTGACGGTGTCGACGTGATCGAAGTGGTGGTCACCGAAAATTCGCGTCTCACAGGCAGAACGGCACAAAGCATCGGGCTTGTGTGGCGTCAGCGCACGGTTCTCATGGGCATTTCACGTCAGGGCAAGGCGATCCGCGATCATGTGCGCAAAACCGAAGTGCGCGCGGGCGATATTCTGCTACTGCTGGTCCCTAAAGATCACGGGCAAGATGTGACCGAATGGCTCGATTGTTTGCCCCTCGCAGAGCGCGGTCTTGCAGTCACGCAAGATAGCAAGGTCTGGCTCGCGATTGGCATGTTCGCGGCGGCTGTTGCGGCGGCAAGCTTTGGTTTGGTTTACCTCCCTGTAGCGCTTGGCTGTGTGGTTGTGGCCTATGTTTTGGCCAAGATCGTACCGCTCTCGGAACTCTACACCCACATCGAATGGCCGGTAGTTGTCTTGCTTGGCTCGATGATCCCGCTTGGCGCGGCCTTGCAAGATGCGGGCGGCACGGAGTTGATCGCGGGCGCGCTTATTGGGTTGACGGAAGGCCTACCCGCGTGGGCGATCCTCACGGTGTTAATGGTGGTGACGATGACGCTTTCGGACGTGCTCAACAACACGGCGACAACCATTGTCGCGGCCCCTGTTGGAATTCAGATGGCGCAGTCCTTGTGCGTGTCTCCAGATCCGTTCTTGATGGCTGTGGCCATCGCGGCTTCTGCGGCGTTCCTCACGCCCATTGGGCATAAGAACAACACGTTGATCCTTGGCCCCGGTGGCTATCAATTCGGCGATTACTGGCGCATAGGCCTGCCGCTGGAAGTCATCATCGTCGCCGTCTCCATCCCCGCAATCTTGATTTTCTGGCCGCTCTAAACGCTCAAATGCAAAGGCGGGTCTTGCGCGCCTCTCAGCGCGTGGTACTTCGGGTGTATGAGAACACTTTTCCTAGGCGATGTGATGGGCCGCGCGGGGCGCCGTGCTATCACCGAAAACCTGCCCGCTTTGCGCGACGAATTGCGCGCAGATTTCATTGTTGTGAACGGCGAAAACGCCTCCAATGGGATGGGCCTGAACGCAGAGCACGCAAATGACATTTTCGCGGCTGGCGCGGATTGCGTCACCCTTGGCGATCATGCCTTTGATCAGCGCGATATGATGCAACATATTGACAAAGACCAACGCATCCTGCGCCCTTTGAACTTTGCCAAAACCGCGCCCGGTCGCGGGCATAAGCTGTTCAAAGCCAAGGGCGGTCAGAAAGTTCTCGTGCTGCAAGTTCTGGGGCAAGTCTTTATGAAACGCGCCTATGACGATCCGTTTTCTGCCCTCGATGCTGTGCTGCGCGCGCATCCTTTGGGCGGCCTAGCACAAATGATCCTTGTGGATGTGCACTGTGAAGCGACGTCCGAGAAAATGGGCATCGGCCATTTCTGCGACGGTCGCGCCTCGATTGTAGTGGGCACGCATACCCATGTGCCGACGGCGGACGCGCAAATCCTGCCGGGCGGCACCGCCTTTCAAAGCGATGCGGGCATGTGCGGCGACTATAATTCGGTGATTGGCATGGAGAAGGAAGAACCCATGCGCCGCTTTGTGACAGGCATGAGCAAATCGCGCTTCACACCCGCCAATGGCGAAGCAACCTTGTCTGGCCTCTTCATCGTTACCGATGATCGCACCGGCAAAGCCACCTCCGTTGAGATGATCCGCCGTGGCGGGCGGCTAGAACAAAGCGGGCCGTGAACCAGTGAGAGGCACCCTCCCCCTCTTCGGGGTCCTGACCCTGCTTGGCGCGGGTTGGGGCATAACCATGCCTTTAACCAAAATCACCGTGAGCGCGGGATACCAGCATTTCGGCCTTATTTTTTGGCAGTTCGCCATGGCGGTCGCGCTGATGGGCAGCGTTTTGCTCCTGCGCAGGCGGCTGAACCGACCAAGCGCGCCGCAAATCCGTTTTGCATGCTTAATAGCTTTGATTGGCACGCTCTTGCCGAATTCTGCCAGCTATCAAGCCGCTGTGCATCTCCCCAGTGGCGTGATTGCGATACTGCTCTCACTGATCCCCATGCTCGCCTTTCCCATCGCGCTGTCCCTTGGCAACGACAGGTTCTCGGCGCGCAAATTGATTGGCCTGACGCTTGGCTTTGGCGCGGTGGTTTTGATCGCGGCCAATAGCGGTAGTTTCGAGGGCGATGTCACCCTCTGGTGGATCGCCGTCGCACTGGTCGCGCCCAGTTTTTACGCGCTCGAGGGCAATGTGGTTGCCAAATGGGGCACTTACGGATTTGACGCGATTGAGACGTTGTTCTGGTCCTCTGTGTTTGGCCTTGTGCCCTCGCTCTTGCTTGCACTTGGCACCGGCCAATTCATCCCTGTGCCCACCACTTGGGGGACACCGGAATTTGCGTTTCTTATCATCGCCGTCGCTCATGCGGTGGTATACGCAGGTTACGTCTGGCTGGTCAGCAATGCAGGTCCGGTCTTTGCCGCACAGGTTAGCTATCTAGTCACGATCTTCGGGATCTTCTGGGCAATCGTGCTGCTGCACGAAGCCTATGCGAACGGCATATGGCTCGCACTTGCACTGATGCTGAGCGGCATGTTCCTCGTGCAACCGCGCGCACGCAAATCCGAAGAGGATGCGCTGGCATGATATTTTTCGAGCTTACGCAAAACCAAAGCGCAATCGCAGCGCTGTTGACCGTGCTTGGCATGTTTGTGCTCTTCGTGCGCGAAAGCTATCCAACCGAAGTTGTCGCCATCGCAGGCGTCGCATTCCTCTTGATCCTTGGGGTGTTGCCTTACGAGAACGCGCTCACCGTGCTCTCCAACCCTGCGCCATGGACCATAGCGGCAATGTTCATCGTGATGGGCGCATTGGTACGCACCGGCGCGCTAGAGGCCTTTACCAAAATGGCTGACAAACAGGCCAAGACAAACCCCGCCTTGGCGATTGCGATGTTACTCACATTCGTCATCATTGCTTCTGCCGTGGTGTCCAATACGCCCGTTGTTGTGGTGATGATCCCTGTCTTTGTACAGCTTAGCCGATCACTGGGCAAAAAAGCTTCTATACTTTTGATACCATTGAGTTATGCCGCTATTCTTGGTGGCACACTGACGCTGATCGGCACCTCAACCAACCTGCTTGTTGACGGGGTTGCACGAGCCAATGGCATGAAGGCCTTCTCGATTTTTGAAGTCACACCACTCGGCATTGTGCTCGTCGCTTGGGGCATGCTTTATCTACGCTTCATCGGGCCCTACCTGCTACCAGAGCGCGACAGCATGGCGAGCCTCCTGTCCGACAAAAGCCAGATGAAATTCTTCACCGAAGCGGTCATTCCCCCCGAAAGCAACCTGATCGGGCGCCAGGTAATGGGCGTGCAATTGTTCAAACGCGAAGGCGTGCGCTTAATCGACGTTGTGCGCGGGGACACTTCGCTACGCCGCAATCTAAAAGACGTGAGTTTGCAAGTCGGTGATCGCGTGGTTCTGCGCAGTCGTATTTCCGAATTGCTAAGCTTGCAGCGCAACAAAGAACTTAAGCGCATTGACCAAGTTTCCGCTGTTGAGACCCACACGGTCGAGGTCTTAATCACCCCCGGCTGCAAGATGATCGGGCGCACCCTGGGCGCGCTGCGCCTGCGGCGCCGGTTTGGAGTCTATCCGCTGGCAGTGCATCGTCGGAACCAGAATATCAGCGGCCAGCTTGATAGCGTGTTGGTGCGCGTGGGCGACACTTTGTTGCTAGAAGGCGCGCCCGAAGACATCCACAGGCTCGCCACAGAAATGGACCTTGTGGACGTTTCCGCCCCCTCAGAACGTGCCTACCGCCGCAGTCACGCGCCGATAGCTTTGCTCGCACTTGTTGGCATTGTTGCCCTTGCGGGTTTTGGGCTCGCACCAATTTTCTATCTGTCGATCATCGCCGTCGCCTTGGTTCTAATCGCGCGCTGCATTGACGCGGATGAGGCGTTTTCCTTCGTCGACGGACGCCTGTTGACGCTGATTTTCGCGATGCTCGCTATCGGCGCAGCATTGGAGAGTTCTGGCGCAGTGAGTTTGATCGTAAACGCCTTCGCGCCGTTCCTGACCAGCCTACCTCCGTTCCTTCTGGTCTGGGCGATCTATTTACTGACCTCGATCCTGACCGAATTAGTCTCCAACAACGCAGTCGCAGTTGTGGTCACACCGATAGCCATTGGCCTTGCAGACGCACTTGGCATCGATGCACGACCTCTGGTGGTGGCGGTGATGGTCGCCGCATCAGCGAGCTTCGCGACACCCATCGGTTATCAAACCAACATGTTGGTCTATGGTCCGGGCGGATATAAGTTTACCGATTTTTTGAAGGTCGGTATTCCTTTGAACCTCTCCATAGGGATCCTGGCATCCTTGCTCATCCCATTGCTGTGGCCTCTGTGATCCTCAATCTTGGAAGAGTTTGTTTAGCAAGACGCAGGGGTAATGATGCCCTTTTCCGTGACGATTAGATCAAGGGGTTGGTCTGTGGGTTCGAGCGGGAGATCCGTGAGTTCCTGCGCTTCAAATGCAAAGCCAATGGCCATCGTTGCACGGCGCGCACGCAGGCGTTCGATAGTGCGATCATAAAAGCCACCGCCATAACCTAAACGACCACCCTTTCGATCAAAGGCGACCAGCGGCACGATGAGGATTTCAGGCTCAATCCACTCGCCTCTTTGGGGAATATAGGCACCGAACGTGCCCTCAATCATCGCGCACTCAGGGGTCCACTCGCGAAAGTCTAGCGGGGTTGCTGCGGATTTGATCACGGGCATGCCAACAAGACCATGCGCGGCTGCTTCCGCCAAAGCAGGCAGCGGGTCAATCTCTGTGCGCATAGGTGCATAGCCCGCTAGCGGAACACCGCGATAACCCGCGAGAACTTCACTGAGAAAGGCAGATTGGCTTGCGTGCGCCGCGTCAAACGCTAGCTTTCGCGCAGCAAACGCGGCCTTGCGCGCGTCCGTTTTGATCTGTGTGAAGTCGTTCATAAAAGCACCAATGCTGCAAGGCCCAAAAAGGCGAAAAAGCCGACCACATCAGTGACCGTGGTGACAAATGCACCAGAGGCCAGCGCCGGATCAAAGCCGAATTTCTCCAGCAAAACAGGAATCGCCGTGCCTGCCAGACCTGCGACCACCATGTTGATCACCATCGCCGCCGCAATCACATAGCCCAGTGTGGGGGAGCCGAACCAGATCAATCCAACTACCCCCATGATAAGCGCAAACACAAGGCCATTGATCAGGCCCACAAAGACTTCGCGCCGGATCACCCGCCACATGTTGGAGCTCGTGAGGTCTTTCGTAGCAATCGCGCGCACCGCAACGGTCAGCGATTGCGTCCCCGCATTGCCCCCCATCGAGGCCACAATTGGCATCAATACCGCAAGCGCGACAATCTGGGTGATCGCCGCCTCGAATTGCGCAATCACAAGGCTCGCGGCGATGGCCGTCACAAGGTTCACCGCAAGCCAAGGCAACCGCTGTTTGGTGGTGTTGATCACACGATCCGAAAGCGATCCCTCACCCACACCCGCGAGGCGCAAAATGTCTTCCTCATGCCCTTCATCAAGCACGATCATCGCGTCATCAATGGTGATCACGCCCACAAGACGCTCGTCCTCATCCACAACCGGCGCGGAAATCAGGTGATACTGGTTGAACGCATAGGCGACTTCGCTTTCGCTTTGCATCGCGGGGATGATTTGAAAAACCGCCTCCGTCAGCTCCCACAAGAGCGTTTCACGTTTTGAGCCCATAAGCTTGCCCAGCGTCACATTGCCCACAGGTTTGAAACGTGGATCAACCAACGTGACGTGGTAAAATTGCTCTGGCAACGTCTCTTGCGCGCGCAAGTAATCAATCGCTTGGCCCACTGTCCAATGCTCCGGTGCCATGACCACTTCGCGTTGCATCAAGCGGCCTGCGGATTTCTCGGGATAGGTCAGCGATTGCTCGACCGCGATGCGATCACTGTCATCCAAAGCGTCCAGAATGACGTCCTGTTGAACGAGCGTGAGATCTTCGATCAGATCAACAACATCATCGCTTTCCAATTCGCGCACGGCATCGGCAAGCACTTCGGGCCGCAAAATTGCCATGACCTCGTCGCGGATACTCTCATCAAGTTCCGACAGGATTTCGCCGTCAAATTCGCGATCATAGAGCCGGATAAGATCACGTCGCTCAGGTGCGCTAATTTGCTCTAAAAGGTCAGCGATATCAGCAGGATGGAGCGGGTCCATCAGCATCGTCAACAGGCCTTGATCACCACGATCGACAGCCCCAAGCACCGCGGATACACTCGCGCGCTCAAGTTGATAATCACCCTCTTGCGCACCGATGCGCACGTCACTCACCAGATCTGTGTCATTCATTGTGAGAGGCCTTTCGATCTGAAGCGCGCAATTGGTACCCACTTTAAGGACAAGCGGACCAAAGCAACAGAGCCTCACGCAAAAATGCTGGTTCGCGGGCACATGTTTCTGCTACTCAAGGCGCATGACACAAAAGCACATTCTATCCGGCGATCTATTGGTATTTCATGACGATCCGTTCGAGGTACCGCCCGAGGATGCCGTTCAGATCCAAAGCGACGCCGCTTTGCTGATCGAGAATGGCAAGATCACAGCCCGCGACAGCCGCGACATCCTCATTGCCGCGCATCCGGAGGCGGCGCATCACCCCCATCCGAACAGGTTGATTTGCCCCGGTTTTATCGACGCTCATGTGCATTATCCGCAAACTGCGATGATTGCCTCTTGGGGTAAACGGTTGATTGACTGGCTTAATACCTACACCTTCCCCGAGGAAATGCGCTTTGACCATCCGGCCTATGCAGCGGAGATTTCAGCGCGCTATCTTGATCTGACGGCCGCCCATGGCACCACTACAATGGCGAGCTTTTGCACCATTCACCCGACTTCGGTGGAAGCCCTCTTCACAGAGGCTGCAAAACGCGGACAAAGGATCGTAGCAGGCAAAACCTGTATGGATCGCAATGCGCCCGAAGGCCTGCGCGACACTGCGCAGACGAGCTATGACGAGAGCAAAGCATTGCTTGAAAAGTGGCATGGCGTCGGGCGTCTTTCGTATGCGATCACTCCACGGTTTTCGCCGACATCAACGCCAGAGCAGCTAGAAGCGTTAGGCGTATTGTGGGCGGAAAACCCCGACTGTTTGATGCAAACCCATCTCAGCGAACAGGTAGATGAAATCGCATGGGTTAAAGATCTCTTCCCCAACGCGCGCGACTATCTCGACACGTATGAGGCATTCGGTTTGCTCGGGGAACGTGGTGTTTATGGCCATGCGATCCACCTTGAGCCACGCGAAATTGATCGCTTGAAAGACGTAGACGCAGCGCTGGTGCATTGTCCAACGTCCAACACATTCATCGGCTCGGGCCTGTTTGATATGGCGGGTTTGAAAGCACGCGGGGTCAGTACGGGATTGGCGACAGATACGGGCGGCGGATCAAGTTTTTCGATGCTGCGCACGATGGCGGCCGCCTATGAGGTGGCGCAATTGAACGGCTCGGTCTTGCATGCAGGGCAGCTCTTGTGGCTCGCCACCGCAGGATCCGCGAAGTCTTTGCACTTGAGCGATAAAATCGGCACGCTTGAGGTCGGGATGGAGGCCGATATTGCAATTCTCGACCTCGCCTCCACTGCCGCAATTGCGCAGCGCTATAACAATGCGACCCATCATTGGGATCGGATTTTTCCAACCCTTATGATGGGCGATGACCGCGCGATTGCAGAGGTTTGGATCGGTGGCGCGAAGCAGATCCTAAGCTAGATCAGCACCCTGACTTGCCGAGCACCATCACGTAATAATCCACCGCTTGCGCCATGCCAAAGTGTATCGCATTTTTCGAGAGTGAATTCTTGCGATGACCTTCGGATTTCTGCCAACCTGCCAAGGCTTGCATCGCGCCCTTTTGGCCCTGCGAAATGTTCTCTGCGACGAATCAAAACCCGTATTCTTGGCGTTTCAAGCGACTCCCAGCACTCGATCCGTCTTGGCCCGTGTGGCTAAAGAAGGCTCTCCCTTGCATATCAATAGCATCGGCCTTTGCGACGCGCGCCGAGCGACCATCAGGGGCCAGTGCGGGCAGTCCATTGGCCACACGAAACGCGTTCACTTCGGGCGCGATGCTTGTGCTTAAGCGCCCGACGGGCCCCGCAACGGCATCAGCGCCCCAACATTTTTGGTCGCGCCAGAGCGAATACGACCCGCGATCAAAGTCAAGGCAGGTAGACATAAAATCAAAATATGCATCGCAACATCAAATCAAAAAGTTTTAAACGTTACGCAGACAATAGACCCGCCAATTGATTCTGCCGCGCAATGGTTTTGGGTAGATCGATCGACGTCAGCTGCCCCGCCGCGACGACACGGCGACCTTCAATAAACAAATCCCGCACCTGCGTTGGCCCCGCCAGCAAAAGTGCTGCGATATCCCAATTGCCCGCCGCCTCAATGCCGCTCATGTCCCAGATCGCCAGATCCGCGCGTTTGCCAACCGCGATCTGACCGCAATCATCACGACCCAGCACGTCCGCGCCGCCGCGTGTGGCGATGCGTAACGCTTCGCGCGCGCTCATCGCGTCCGCCCCATTCGAAACCCGCTGCAACAACATCGCTTGGCGCGCTTCCAGCACCAGATTACCCGCATCATTCGACGCAGAACCATCCACACCCAGACCTACTTTCACTCCTGCATCACGCATTTGGCGCACAGGTGCGATACCCGATCCGAGGCGACAATTGGAACACGGACAATGCGCGACCCCTGTGCCGGATCGTGCAAATAAATCAATCTCTTGCCCATCAAGTTTCACACAATGCGCGTGCCACACGTCGTCACCCGTCCAACCGAGATCTTCGGCATACTGACCGGGGCTACAGCCAAATTTTTCTAGCGAATAAGCTATATCCTCATCGTTCTCAGCCAAATGCGTGTGCAACATCACACCCTTGTCACGCGCTAAAATCGCAGCGTCGCGCATCAAATGGCGGCTGACCGAAAACGGCGAACAGGGAGCCACACCCACACGGCACATGGACCCTTCCGCGCTGTCATGATGCGCATCAATTACGCGGATGCAGTCCTCTAAGATTGCCCGCTCTTGCTCGACCAACGTATCAGGTGGCAGCCCGCCATCGCTTTCGCCAATCGACATGGATCCGCGTGTGGGATGAAAGCGCATTCCAATATCGGCGGCAGCTGCAATCGTGTCGTCCAAACGCGATCCGTTGGGGTAAAGGTAGAGATGATCCGAGGTCAGCGTGCAACCCGACAGCATCAATTCCGCCAAACCGACTTGCGCAGAAACATACATTTCTTCCGGCCCAAAGCGCGACCAAATCGGGTAAAGTGTCTGCAACCAGCCAAAGAGCAACGCATCCTGCCCACCGGGTACCGCGCGGGTCAGCGATTGATACAAATGGTGATGCGTGTTGACGAGACCAGGCGTGATCAAACACCCCTTTGCGTCCAAGACAGTCCCCTCGCTTTGTAGGCCCTGCCCAACTTCGGCAATTACGCCGCCTTGAATGCGAATATCGCAATCAGGCAATTCGCGTGATTGATCATCCATGCTCAGCACAAGCTGCGCGTTGCGGATCAGTGTCTCATTGGCTGTGTTCATGGCGCGTCCCTCTCACGTGTTGCCACGCTTTTTTCGGCTCTTCCGCGCGTGCAAAACACGAACGGTGACTGCGACAGAAAAAAGCGAAGGACTCGCAGCCTAGGGGTATTATTGTAACCTCAGGAGCGCTGTTTGCTCAAGCTGTGGTTTAGAATTTTAAGCGCTTTTGCGTGCAGTTCGGGCGTTGCAGCGGCCAAAGCGCGCCCACCTTCATGCACTTTGCCACCCTGCCAATCCGTTACTATACCGCCCGCCGCTTCGATCACGGCGATGGGGGCGGCGATATCATAGGAGTTCAATCCGGCCTCAATCACCAGATCGATCTGGCCCGCTGCCAACAACGCATAGGCGTAGCAATCACAACCAAATCGGGTGAGTTTCACCTCAACCGCGACCGCCTCAAAGGCGGCCCGTTCTTCAAGATGACCGACCTCTGGGAACGTACTAAACAATATCGCTTGATCCAAATCAGTGGTGGTGCGCGCGCCCAGATCAGCATTGCCATGCGGACCAATCATCTCTGCGCGGCCGAACCCGCCACAAAACCGCTCGCCAATATAGGGTTGGTCAATGATCCCGAGGCGCGGACCGCTCTCATCATTCAGGCTAATCAAAACACCCCACGTCGGCGTTCCACTAATAAATCCGCGCGTGCCGTCGATCGGGTCCAAAACCCACGTCAGCCCGCTTGTGCCCGCGGTATTGCCAAACTCTTCACCAAGAATTGCATCCTGCGGGCGGCGTGTGTGCAAGACAGCGCGCATCGCCTCTTCCGCGGCTTTATCCGCAATCGTAACAGGGTCAAATCCGTCGCGTTCTTTGTTGTCAGCACTTAAACCGACTTGGCGAAAATGGGGGAGAATGGCAGCGCGCGCGGCTTCGGCTAATTCCTCTGCCACAGACCAAAGTTCGGCCTGAAACGCAACGCTATCAATATCTTGCATAATGTCCTGCTTAGGTTATCACGCATGAAATTCTGCGTCTGAGCCAACCTAAAGCACTATCTTGGGGCCATCAAGCGACGTCGCTTAAGACCCGCGCCAAATCGAACAAACGGCGGCGTTGCTCTTCCGGGATCGCGTAATAGGAACGTACCAGATCAAGCGCTTCTTTGTCGTTGAGGATGTCTGAGGGAACTGCACCAGACTCTGCATCGCCAATCGCTGCGTCTTCGTTTTGCAGACCTGAAAAGAAAAAACTGACGTCTACTTCCAAGGATTCTGCGATATCCCAAAGGCGGGATGCGCTGACACGGTTCGCCCCTGTCTCGTATTTCTGGATTTGCTGGAACTTAATTCCAACGGTCTCCGCAAGTCGCTGCTGAGTTACGCCGACAAGCCATCGACGATGTCGAATGCGTTTGCCAACATGCACGTCCACTGGATGCGCCATGATACTTCCTTTCTTTTCACGATGCAGCATGTTCCGAGTGGCAGAACATTCTAACCGCATATTGGATGCTCAACGTTGTCGAAGCGTGACTCAACGTGAGGTAGCGCATCTTCGCCAGAATACCCCTACAGAGCAAGTACGGAATTGCCATCCGGAGGGGGGAATTTCAGTTGACTTTATGCAATCTTGAGGCGGATTAGACGGGTCCGGTGACTTCGACGCTTTGTAAAGCGAACAAGCCTTTTGCCGCTTCGCGCTTTGCGCTAGCGTTCCCTAAACACATATCAGATCAGTAAAAATGAGGATTCCATGCGCGCATTTCAGGTCTCTAAAATTGGTGAACCCGCAGAGCTGTCTCAGGTCACCGCTCCAAATGCAGCATGTGGTGAGGTTTTGGTTAAAATTTCAACCTGTGGACTTAATTTCGCTGATCTACTGATGCAAACCGGCCAATATCAGGACACACCTCCTGCCCCATTCACCCTCGGGATGGAGATTGCGGGCACGGTTGAAGCCATTGGCGAGGGTGTTACGTCCCCCGCGATTGGTACCCGTGTTGCCGTCTTTGGCGGTCAGGGCGGGCTTGCAGACTACGGCACATACGACGCGCGCACAGCGATTGAGATCCCCGATAAGATGAGCATGACCGACGCCGCCGCGTTTCAAATCGCCTATGGCACCAGCCATGTTGCGCTCGGATATCGCGCCAATCTGCAAGCGGGCGAGACGCTTTTGGTTCTAGGCGCGGCGGGTGGTGTTGGCCTCACGGCGGTTGAAATTGGCAAACTCATGGGCGCGACTGTCATTGCCGTGGCCCGCGGCGCGGACAAGTTAGAGGTCGCAGGCAAAGCCGGTGCAGATCACGTGATTGACGCAGGCGTCGAGGATCTGCGCGCAGAGCTGAAAGCCCTCGGCGGTGTCGATGTGGTCTATGATCCCGTTGGCGGCGATTTGTTCAAAGCCGCATTCCGCGCCTGCAAACCAGAGGCACGCATCCTCTCCATCGGCTTCGCCAGCGGCGAGGTGCCAAAGGTGATGACTAACCATTTGCTGGTGAAAAACATCACTGTGATGGGCTTTTACTGGGGTGGGTATATGAAATTCAAACCCGAGGTGATCGCACATTCTTTGCGCGAACTGTTCGCGTGGTATGAAGCTGGAAAACTGCACCCCCATGTGAGCCATGTGTTACCTTTTGAGCAAGCCGCCGGCGGGATTGAACTTTTACGAACACGCAAATCAACTGGGAAAGTGGTGATTGAGGTAGCCGCGGAATGATTGATGGCATTCGGGCACTTAAAAAGTCCGCTCAGAGCCCAAACTGTTCTATGCGACTTTTCGCGGGTCCGGTCCTTTTTGGCTCGGATCGTCACGTTGAAGCACTCAGGACATTTCTTTTCTACGCCAAACACTGAGCGCGAATAGAACCACGCCCGCAATCATAAACGGGAGATTGATCATGCTGCCCGGTGCTGTGCCCGCGGTTTCGATTGTCTTGTTCGCACCGACCCAAAGTCGCATCGCGTATTCGAGGGTGAACAGCAGGTAAAGGAAAGGGATCAGCGCTCTGTAACGGATCGCTGCTAGAAGATAGATCAGGCCGATGACCAGCTGAGATAAGCCCCACAGCCCAAATATCCCAACCACTGTTTCAGCCGCATTGATCGAATATGTATCAAGTGGGATGGAAGCGATGCTTTGAGCACCGCCATCATGTGCAAACAGATGATGTTGACTGCGCCAAAGGGTTAGGGCTGTTAGTGCGAAAAAGACGTAAAGTGCAATCTTTTGGCCGGGAAACTGGTTGTCCAGTGATGTCGGAAAAATACGGTGTAGCAACAGTAAAAGTTCCTCTGTTTTGACATTTTGTGGCGCGTTAGGCATGAGCAATTGGATCCAATTGTGACGTTGTCGTAACTAGATTTCTACTCGCGTTTCGCCCACGCAAGACAAAAGTGAAATTTATTTGTAAAGTTCTGAAATGATGCGACAAACACCTAGCCAGAAACGTTCGAAAAGCACGGTCGATGACATTTCCGAGGCCGCTATTCAGCTTTTGAACACCACCGACGACTCGAAATTCACCACGAACCATGTCGCTGAGCGCGCTGGGGTTTCGATTGGATCACTGTACCGGTATTTCCCGGACAAAGGTGCCATTCTGCGGCACATTGTACGCCGTGAAATCAAGAAAATGCGCACCAAAGCGTTGGCGCTTATTACCGATTCCAAAGCTTCTGATCCCGAGACTCTCATAAATGAAATTGTTGCTCACTCGACGAAAAATTTTGGCGGCCGCGGTGTCGTCGTCTTTCAGGTACGATCAATGATCGAGGATGATGATGTGCTCGTACAAGAAGTCCGCAACGCGCAGATCGAGGTCGTCGAAAGCCTGCATGAAAAATTGGTCGGCATCGCAGGAAAACGGCGCGGTCCCATGTCAAAGGCAGCCCTTGCCGCAACTGTCGATGCATTCACAACTGCCGTCCAGACCCTTGCCAGACACAATAAAGACAAGTCTGTTGATGCCGAGACAAAGAAACGGCTGTTGACTTCTCTTTTAGCCGCATTGTCTGAAGATGAGCCAAGATCGGAACATTGAGCAGTTCTGCCCAACAACTAGCTCAAGCGATTGTCGAACGGCAGCAAAGTCCGCACTGCTGCCCTTCACCCAACCTCGCGCAGCACACTTCCCCCAACGCGCGCGCCTGACTTCAAATCAGCATACCCCTGACGCAGCAACTCCGCCAAAGCACTCACGATCTGCGACTGCGCTTGCTCGGCTCCGTACATATTGATCAGCGATTCCGGCAAATCGGGCAAAGCCCCCCCGTGATGGATCGGCACCATATGCGGCGGCTCTGTCCCCGCGATCACCACGCAAACCGCAAGGTCCGCGCCGATGGAGGCTTCAATCGTGCGATCACTATCAGTTTCCAGCGCCATTTCCCAAGCGATCCCTTCGCGATCCAGTACCTTTTGCACCAAAGGCCGAAACATGCAGCGGCGCGAAAACCCCAACTTCAGGGGCCGTTGTCGCCAAATTATGCCGTTCTCGGCCCCCGTCCAACTCATCTTGGCACGGCTGATTGTCTCACCCGTCGGCATCAGACCTTCCTCAGTCGTCAGGATCAGATCAAATTCGCCGCGCGACAGACCCTCTTGCAACTCACGTGTGAAGGACGCGCGCAGGTCTACCTGAACATTGGGGAATTGCGCGCGAAACTGCTGCAAAACCTTGGACACCACAGGATAAACAATATCATGGGGCACCCCTAACGACACAACACCCTCAAAGCCTTTGTCGGTCAATTTGGTCATGATCTCATCGTTCAGCGCCACCATACGGCGCGCGTAGCTGAGCAATTGCTCACCAGTGGGGCTTAGCTCAACTTGACGCCCGACACGCTCTAACAGCTTGAGATCAAGGCTTTCTTCCAAGCGTTTGATCTGCATCGACACCGCCGATTGCGTCAAATTGAGCAGACCAGCTGCCCGCGTCACCCCACCCGTTTCCGCGATGGCCACGAAGGAGCGCAGCGCCGTGATGTCTAAATTTCGCATATATCAGCCTTTGTGATGTGTCGCCTCAAAACTATTCGTTTTTCAAATGAAGCACAGTTTGGCACATACATCAACAGAAGGAATTGGTTACGCAAAACCCATCACCAAACGAAAGGTAAAGACAATGTCACAGTCACAGGTTCTCTCGAATTCATGCGGCCTCTCTCGCACAGAAGCACCACAAACCCTTTTGTCCAAAGTCTTTGCCGCAATGAATATGGCACGCAGCCGTCGCGCTTTGGCAAAATTGGATGCGCATTTGCTCGCAGATATTGGCATCACGGCTAAGCAAGCCCAGGAAGAAGCACAGCTATCCACATGGAATGCACCATCTTTCTGGCGCATGTAAGCTCTCGCGGAACGCGCATCAGAAAAGTCAAAGCCAACGACGGGTTTTCGTAAATTAGCATGCGAAAACCCTTGAAATACGCCGGCTCAAACCCGATATTCTCTTCAAGACCGCCACAAAGGCGGATCGCTTAATCAATGGAGAGTTATTCATGGCTGAATATGGCACAATTCGCAGCGGCGTAGGATCGGCAGCCGCGGATATCGACGCGGGCTTGCGCGCGCACATGAACAAGGTCTACGGCACAATGTCCGTTGGCATGTTCATCACATTTTTGGCGGCTTGGGCGATCGCAGGACTCGCAGTCACCAATGACCCGTCACAAGCGGTCGCACAGATTGGTGCTGACAAGTATCTGACGTCGCTCGGTTCTGCCCTCTATCTCTCGCCGCTTAAATGGGTTGTGATGTTTGCCCCCCTAGCCTTCGTCTTTGGAATGAGCGCTGCGATCAACCGCATGTCCGCAGCAACAGCGCAGACAGTGTTCTACATCTTCGCAGCCGTGATGGGCGTTTCGATCAGCTCGATCTTTTTGGTCTTCACAGGCTACTCGATTATGCAGATCTTCTTGATCACATCCATCGCATTCGCGGGTCTGTCCCTTTGGGGCTACACCACGAAGAAAGACATCTCCGGCTGGGGTAGCTTCTTGATCATGGGTGTTATCGGCTTGATCGTGGCATCAATCGTCAACATCTGGTTGGCGTCCCCTGCGATTATGTTCGCGATCTCTGCAATCGGTGTTTTGATCTTTGCGGGCCTCACAGCCTACGACACACAGAACATTAAAAACACATACCTCGCACACGCACACCACGGCGACAGCGAGTGGTTGGGCAAGTCCGCAATCATGGGCGCGCTTAGCCTCTATCTGAACTTCATCAACATGTTTATGATGCTGCTTCAGTTGTTCGGCAACCGCGAGTAAGCTTCGCGCTACAGTATTCATAATTAGAAAACCGGCCCTTCGAGGCCGGTTTTTTATTTGAGCATTCTTATAATGTCATCAAGATACATCTGATTTAGCAGAGTAGAACGAATGAAATATCTACGGTTTGTGCGACCCAAAACAATTGAAAGCCTAGCCGCGCAAGAGGGTTTTTTTGTGCTGCCTACGAATTGCGAAACATCCTCAATCTTGAAGACTATATCTCTGACCAGTTGGAAAACCTTCTCAGCTGGTTTCGCATGAATTTGACTATTCCTAAAAAATTTAACCGTTCAAAGTCAAAAGGGGCGCGGAATAAGACCCCTGCCGGGCTTAGCTGGTTCAAGAAAGATGCTTCCGAGACCATCGCGCGCTCCTATGAACTTGTCAGCTTATTGCAAGAAAACGGATATCCGATCGAAATTATTCGCACCGAAAGAGTGGGTTACATTGTGTACGAAGATAACCAACAGGTCGTGGCTGAACCGTTTTCGGACACTCCAGTTTAAGCTCAATCCAGTCCTTAAGCTAAAACACTCCTCCATCTCCAAACACAAAAAACCGCCCCCAAAGGAGCGGCTCTCTAGCACTTCGAAACTAAAATCAAGCTTACTTGATTTTACCTTCTTTATACTCAACGTGTTTGCGCACAACTGGGTCGTACTTACGGATGACCATTTTCTCGGTCATTGTACGTGCGTTTTTCTTTGTGACATAGAAGTGGCCTGTACCCGCGGTCGAGTTCAGGCGGATCTTGATCGTGGTTGGCTTCGCCATGGGTCATCTCCTGCTTCGAAGGGCATGTGCGCTTCGGGAATTCTTTAACCACTGCCTTCTACCGCGCACCGCGCCCGAGTCAACAGGCATTTGGGAGCGATACAAAGGATTCCTGCTCATTCCTCGAATATTCGACTGGATATGCAAGGGTGCTACTTGAAGCGCTTAAACACCGCCGACACCCACCAATGCTAATGTTACCATATTGCGCGTCGAAGGTCGGCTGAGAGCCCAAATCGACCCATGTTGCGCGCTGCACGAATGACCGGTTTTGGTGCAACGCCAAAGCGACGTTCGGTTGACACAACTTTCAATCGAATCATTGAACGAACGTTCGCTCATTATTAGGTATATCTCAAGCTAGTGCTTTCGCATCCCATCAATTGAAAAGGGGTTCAAAATGAAACGAAGAGATATGTTAGCAGGAACAGGGACTACAGTACTGTCAGGGCTACTCCCTTGGACTGCCACGGCGCAGTCTTCTCAAGCGCCAAAATTGATTGGCTTCATGCGCACCAACTGGAGCCGCGATCCGTTTTCATTCGGCACCTACTCGCATATTGCAAAAGGATCGCAACGAAAAGACCACCGCCGTTTGGCCGAGCCAGTGGCTGATAAAGTTTACTTTGCTGGTGAGGCGGCCAACCCAGATCGCAATAGTTCTGTGCATGCGGCGTTGGAATCTGGGCGTTTGGTTGCAAGCCAGATCGCTGCGAGTGGCCACAAGCGTATTGGTGTGATCGGTGCTGGCGTGTCGGGTCTCGTTGCGGCGCATGCCATGTCAAATGCAGGTCTTGACGTTCACGTGATTGAGGGACGCGACCGGATCGGTGGGCGGATTAATACAGATCGCTCGCTTGGGTTTGCTGCTGATCTAGGGGCAAGCTGGCTGCATGGTATTGATGGGAACCCACTGACTGCCGTGGTCAAACAGGCGGGCATGCGTAAATTTGTGTATGATCCAAATGGGATCGCCCGCGTACAGGGACGCGAAATATCGCTCAATAATTTGCCTAATTGGGCCTATGATATCCTCCAATATGACAATCATGCAGGAACCGAAAACGGCACACTTAACAAGTGGGCTTATCTTTGGACGAGCGACTATTCTGGCGATGAATGGTTGTTTCCTGATGGATACGATCAAATTCTGACGCAGTTTGAAGGCGGCTATGAGCTGTCTTTGAATGAACGCGTGAACGCTGTTGAATATAATTCCAACAAAGTACGCGTGACCTCGAATATCAGCGTCCGTAATTTTGATGCTGTCATTGTGACTGTGCCACTTGGCGTACTGAAAGTGGGGCATATCGCCTTTGACCCGGTCCTCCCCGATGAAAAGCAACAGGCCATTGATCGCCTTGGGTTTGGCACACTCGACAAGATTTATCTGCAATTTGACGAGGTTTTCTGGGACGCCGACATCCAAAACATCACCACGCCGTCTGTGGATTTTCCACACGGGCATTACAACAGCTGGATGAACCTTTATCCAGTAACAGGAGAACCTGTTCTGATATGTTTCAATGGTGGTCCTGCCGCATATGCTCTATCGTCAGAAACGGATGAAACCGTTGTTGGTCAGGCGCTAAGCACCATTCTGAATGCGTATGATCGAGGAGATTAGCCATGATCGAAGACTTGGCAACTGCACCATCAAAACGAGAAATCGCATCAGAAAAGCGCCGGAAACACATTCTAGAAGCGGCGATCGCGTGTTTCATCGACAAAGGCTTTCACCAAACTGGCATGCGCGATATCGCGGCGCGTGCCGAGGTCAGCATTGGAAACCTCTATAATCACTTCCCGGGCAAGCATGATTTTCTTATAGGGTTGGCAAATATGGAAGGTGAGATGATCGCTCCCTTCATCGAACACCTTGCAATCGACGCCCCTGCAAACGAGACATTCTCTGAATTCCTTCAGGATTACTGGGCTATTGTTTCAGACAAAGATGTCGCAATCCTCACGGCTGAGATCACAGCAGAAGCGATGCGGATGCAGGATATTGCGAGGCTGTTTCTCGAGGTGCGCCGCAATCTTGCTCATGCCTTGTCGGCTCTTCTTGAAAAAGGGATAACACAAGGAATCTGGCGTCCTTCTGGGGATCCATTGCACACCGCCAATTTTATCCTTGATACGATTGAATGCGCGGCGGTCAGGCAGGCAATCGATAAAATAAACGTTCAAACTCAACTTGCGCATCTAGAGGTATTTCTAAGCTCCAGTTTGGACGTCTCATGCAATAACTGATGAAGAAAGGCGAAATTCTTAGAAACGAAAGCTGCCATTGGTGCAGCCGCAGCAAAATGGTGCTTTGTCCGCATTGCTGACATACGCCACTATGCTAAAAACTCACGCACCTCATCCCCAAACCAACCCAACAATAAAACGCGTACGGAGGGCCTATAAGCCGGATTTTGTCCAATGCACGGCTCTCGACGTGCACATAGATGACCATTCATCTTAGCCCGCAGTTACCTACGCGCCTCTAGCTGCCAACCCGGATGCCTCAGGCTGAAGTGTCCCTGCGTGGATATCGATTGCTCGATCACACCCGCGCGGCATCCCTATTTGGCATTGCTCCCGGTGGGGCTTGCCGTGCCGGTCCGGTTACCCGACCCGCGGTGCGCTCTTACCGCACCGTTTCACCCTTACCCGCGCCGAAACGAAGGCGGTTTCTTCTCTGTGGCGCTATCCCTCAGGTTACCCTGGCCGGGCGTTACCCGGCACCGTTACTTCATGGAGTCCGGACTTTCCTCTCAAACAAGCCCCCCGAAAGGAGCGCCGTCCAAGCAGCCATCCAGCCTTCCGTACGCAAGCCTGCGCCTAACTTGCGCCACCCAATGGGTCAACCGCGAATTGCGCCGCCAGTGACGCTGCATCGCGCCGATCCGCCAAACATTCGGCCCCATCGCGCCAAGGGGCAAAGCGTTGGCGAAACGCGTTCAAGCACGGCTCCACACCAAATTCAGCTACACCATAGCCCAGCGCCGTTAAACTTTCCGCTAAAGGCAGATCCTCACCCCAAGTGGGCCAAACAGACAAGTCCTGCACCGCCAAACGGCGCCAATCAAACCGCCCGCCGGGATCAAACTTACGCAAAGGGGCCAAATCAGAATGCGCGATCACATGATGGGCAGGGATCTCCCAACGAGCCAAAATTCCACCTAGCAGATCTTCCAAAGCATCCATCAACGTCGCCGAAAACGGGGAAAACCCATCGTTATCCAGCTCAATCCCGATAGAGCGTGAATTGATGTCATCGCACTCGGCCCAGCGCCCTGATCCCGCATGCCACGCGCGCGCAGCTTCATCGACCAGTTGTGTCATAGCCCCATCGCGGCCGATCACATAATGCGCTGAGACTTCCTTTTCAGGATCACACAATGTGCAAATCGCATCCTCGGCGCTTTGCATCGCGGTATAGTGGAGCACCACCATATCAGGTTTGGAAATGCCACCCTTGCGCGGCCCACAATTGGGGGATGGGCGCTGTTGAACCGCGCCCATCAGATTTTAGCCACTGACCGCATTGCGAAACGGTGCCGGATCCCAAGCGCAAGCAAATCCGTCGCCATCAGGGTCCATGCCCTTGCGATCCTTTTGTGGACCGCCCTGCGCCATAAACGCCTGCTGTGCTTGATCTTGCGAGGCAAAGCCAGAACACGCGCGCTGATACTTGCGCTCCGCGTTAAAGCCGTTGCGACGATAGACGCGCTGACCCTTAGCGTTCTTCGCAGCAATCGCAAAAGCTACAATATTCGGCTCGCCATTACCCTGACGTGTTGGCAAAGCTGTCGGCTGGATCACTTGGAACTCTTGTTGGTTCTGCGCACGTTTCGCCGCGTCCCCTTCGATAGAACGTTGGCCAGAGACTGCGTTGAAATCATTCTCGGCACTGATGCCACCCGCGCGCAAAACGGGTGCTGCGTTGGTTGGACTTGCATCAACTGCACCGCCTGCATTCGTCGCTTGCGCAATGCCAGAGGCCGCTGCAGGTGCAAGCGTTTCAGAGCTCACCGCTTGAGGAGGTGGCAAAGCCCCGCCCCCATTCACCGCCGCATCGCGCGCCGCTTGCTTTTGTTCGAACTCTTTGTAATCGCCAAAGCCCACGCCCGCGCCACTGTTAGGAATGGTAGGACTACAGGCCGCAAGTGCGCCCAGCGCCGCGAGCGATAAAAGGATGCGTTTCATGTTACGGATTGCCTCGTTGCTCTCTTTTCTCGCCGTTTACCACCATTTGGCGGGTTTTGCTACAAATCCCGCCGCCTGCTCCAGCGCGTAGGCGGTATTTAGCAGATCACCCTCTTCCCATGGCTTACCAATTAGTTGCAGCGCCAGAGGAAGACCTTTGCTGTCCAAACCGGTCGGAACCGCAATGCCCGGCAAACCCGCAAGGTTCACGGTGACGGTAAAGACGTCATTCATATACATTTGCACGGGATCCGCGTCTTTCATTTCGCCAATGCCAAAAGCCGAACTCGGCGTCGCAGGCGTCAGGATTGCATCGACGCCAGCAGCAAACACATCATCAAAGTCTTTCTTTATTAGCGCTCGCACGCGACGCGCACGGTTGTAATAAGCGTCATAAAAACCTGCGCTTAGCACGTAAGTTCCGATCATCACACGGCGCTGCACTTCAGGGCCAAAGCCTTCTGCGCGCGTCTTTTCATACATCTCCGTTATGCCGTCGCCAGCCTCCAAAGTCGCGCGGTGCCCATAGCGCACACCATCATAACGCGCGAGGTTCGAAGACGCCTCCGCAGGCGCAATCACATAATACGCAGGCAAAGCGTATTGCGTGTGCGGCAGCGAGATATCAACGATCTTCGCACCCGCATCTTTCAGCATCGCGGTGCCGTCCGCCCAAAGCTTTTCGATTTCGTCAGGCATGCCGTCCATACGGTATTCTTTCGGGATTCCAATGGTCTTGCCCTTGATATCGCCCGTAAGCATCGCTTCAAAATTCGGTACAGGCAGATCGGCGCTGGTGCTGTCTTTTTCGTCATACGAACACATGGCTTCGAGCATGATCGCCGCGTCGCGCACATCCTTGGTCATCGGCCCCGCTTGATCCAAGGAAGACGCAAACGCGATCGTGCCCCAGCGTGAACACCGTCCGTAGGTCGGCTTGATCCCAGTGATGCCTGTGAAGGCCGCAGGCTGGCGGATTGAACCGCCTGTGTCTGTACCTGTCGCCGCCAAACACAGATCCGCCGCAACCGCAGATGCAGACCCACCAGATGATCCGCCCGGTGTCAAATCCGTGTCATCATTGCCGCGACGCCAAGGGTTCACCACATTGCCGTATACGGATGTCTCGTTCGAGGAGCCCATCGCGAACTCGTCCATGTTCAACTTACCGAGCATCACCGCGCCCGCATCAAACAGGTTTTGGCTGACAGTGCTTTCATACTCAGGCTTGAACCCGTTCAAAATCGCAGAGGCCGCCTGTGAAGGCACCCCTTTCGTGCAGAACAAGTCCTTAATCCCAATGGGCAAACCACACATGGCCGGCGCATCGCCGCCCGCAATCCGCTCATCTGCGGATTTGGCCTGCTCAATTGCGATCTCTGGCGTGTGATGCACAAACGCATTCAACGCGTCCGCGCCCTCGATCTCTTTCAGAAAGGTCTCGGTCAACTCGACCGATGTGGTTTCACCGCTACGCAACGCATCGCGCGCGCCTGCCAGAGTCATTTTTGTAAGATCAGACATTATTCAACCACCTTCGGAACCGCGAAAAACCCTTCGCGCGCATCTGGCGCATTCTTGAGCACTTTTTCCGGTTGATCGCCGTCCGTCACCACATCCACACGGCGCTTTAAACGCTGCGGGGTCACTGATGTCATCGGCTCTACACCCTCAACATCGACCTCATTCAATTGCTCGATAAAGCCAAGAATATTGGTGAATTCCTGGGCCAAAGCAGGCAATGCCTCAGGCTCTACTTTGATACGGGCCAATTTGGCCACGCGCGCCGCAGTTTGTTCATCAATTGACATCAAGCAAGTCTCCGCAAAAGCATGTTGCGCTAGCGTTTAGCGCCCACGCGCGCCGCTCGCAAGGGTGCCGCCGCCACCACACAAATAAACCTCGCATAAACCGAAGATCTTGCCCTTTATCTTGCCCTTTACACTCAAATCCCTCACCCTTCCCCATCAAGCACACACACAGGAGCAACACGGTGAAAATCATCCCCCTTGGCCATTCCGGCTTTCGTATCGAGATCGAAGATCAAATCCTTCTTGTTGATCCGTGGCTTACAGACTGCCCTGTATTTCCTGAAGAACGTCGCCAAGATGCGATAAAGGATGCGACACATGTTCTGATCAGCCACGGCCATCTCGATCACTGCGCGGATGGCTTCGAGCTAGCCAAGGAACTCGATATACCCGCGGTAGGCATCTACGATCACATGGGGATCATGGAGGCCAAGATGGGCATCAAGACCGTGGGCTTTAACAAGGGCGGCACCGTGCAGCTTGGCCGCGTCGCCGTCACAATGGTCACCGCCGCGCATTCCAGCACGTATACATCCGAGGATGGCCCGATGTATGCGGGCACGGAAAGCGGCTTTATGATAGCGGGCGAAGGCAAGGTGATCTATTTCAGCGGCGACACAGATGTGATGATGGATATGGAGCTGTTCGAGGACCTGCATCATCCCGACATCGGCATCCTGTGTGCGGGTGGGCACTTCACCATGGACATGACACGTGCCGCCTATGCGGCCAAGCGTTTCTTTAACTTCAGCACCGTGATCCCCTGTCATTACAACACTTTCCCGTTCCTTGAACAAAGCGCGCAACCGATGATCGACGCGGTCCCAAATGCGCGCGTGATCGAACCTGAGGTGATGATCCCAATCATTCTTTGAATACCCACTCCAGAACACCTATAAGATGATCCAGCAGATGAAAAACATTTTAAAGGTGTATCTTTCCGCTTAGCCTTTATGCATATTTCTAAGTTTTAGGTGATGTTGTCATGCTTTATCTTCTTGTCCTCCTCGGCCTCGCCTCGGGCTCAATGTTTGTCGCGGACACGAGCGACGATGAAATTTACGGTACAGACGAGGCCGATGACATCGACGCGAACGCAGGGGATGACACAAGCTACGGCGCGGACGGCGCGGATCAAATCCTTGGAAACGACGGAAATGATTACATTTTCGGTGGCGCGGATGACGATACACTGTCTGGAAACAACGGCGACGACTTTATCGCGGGCGACGATGGCGATGATAGCATCCTTGCGGGCGCAGGCGATGACATGGGCACGGGTGGCGAAGGCAATGACACCATTTCGGCCTTCGCAGGTGCGAACATTTTTTCTGGTGGCTTAGGCGACGACTCTCTCAGTGATGGTGCAGGTGACAGTGTCCTGCACGGCGATGATTGGGACGGCCTCGTCGGGGGGGCGGACACGCTGGACGGGGGGCGCGGCGATGACACGCTCTTTGGTGGTGCAGGCGCTGATGAACTTGACGGCGGCACGGGCAACGACCTTGTCGATGGCGGCACGGGCGATGATCTGATCGAGGGTGGCACAGGCGATGACGAAGTTTTGGGCGACTCGGGCGATGACACCATGATCGGCGGGACTGGCTTTGACGAACTGCACGGCGGCGCGGGCAATGATCTGATCTTCAACTCAGATCACGGCCGTCTGTTCGGCGATGAAGGGGCTGACTTATTGGTCGGCGTTGGACCGGGCGAACTACTCGCCTCCGGCGGTGACGACGTCAACGACGACGACCAGATCATTGACGAGGAGCAGAGCCAAAGTGGAATGTTCTTCGATGGCGGCGATGGCTTTAACCAGATCTTTGCAAGCGATGCGGGCAACAGCACCATCTTGGGCGGCGATGATTTTGATCGCATCTATGTCGCGGGCGGCACTGGCAACTTTGTCGATGCGGGTACGGGCAGTGACAGCAATGATGACATCATCGATTATGGCGAAACAACAATCTACAGTGGCGACGGTCTCGACTTTTATTCTTTGGCAGCAGATCAAACAAATCTCGTGTCCACCTTGCAAGACATTGACCTTGAAGAAGATGCCATCATCATCTTGATTGATCAGTCAGAGATCGACCTGCAACCAGACCGCGACGATATAATCTACGGCATTGATGCGACTGGGGAATACAACACTCTGTCCTACACACACACGAATGGGTTCGTAGAAGTCGTCGCGCATATTCCAACCTCTATCGGCACGGCGGAAGATATTCAAAACAATCTGGTTATCGACTTCTGGCCTGCAAGCATCGAAAATCCTGACAGTGATCTCGCATCTGCTATCGCAAGCTTCACACGGCCAGACGTCACGGTCACTTAACGGCACAGCACAACTGTTGGATCGAACCGCAAATGCGCCTCTCAAAGCGGGATTACACCAAAGGTAAACGCAGGTGCCGTCGGAAAGCTTTTAGCAAATCTTCAGCGGGTACTACGCCCCCTATCACGTGAACTCGTTCGCCCTCGCCTTTGAAGAGCACAAGCGTCACATGTGGCAGGCCTTCACGCGCTTGGGCGGCGGCCCCTTCATCGGTTCTAATGTTTGCAACGTGGTAATAAACTGAGGATTCATCGACTTGCTTGAGGGCGCGTCGGGGTTATTTTTGCAAGGCCGCACACATACTGCGTTGCGGGTCATGGATCTGTAAAATGACAGGTTTGCCTTGGCCAATGACGCTTAAGTCCATTTCCGTTAACTTGGACTGAAAATCCAATGCGAACGCAGCGCCCCCTCAAACCAAGCTACTTAAGCGAATACTCCCGCAGCATATATCCGCCCGCATAAATCTTTTCAGCTTCTATCTGCAGCACGACTCCCTACGCATGGGCAAATAATGCTGTGCCGGACCCCAGCAAAATAGGTGCGCGCTTTAAGCAACGTCGGTCGATCTCCCCCATTTCAGGCAAGCGGCCCGCGAACTTGCCACCACCGCACAAAAAAATCGGCCCCGAAGCGCTTGATTGAAGCGCGTCAATCCGCTCGCGGGTGATGTGGAACCAAACCTCCGCGTCGCTTTTCACGGGAGCGTAAAGGCGATTGAGACCACCACGCAGCACATCGGCGCATATAGTTTTTGATCGGTTTTCATTCCGGATTGATAGCCAACCTCGTAGATTTTTCGCCCCATCAACGCACATGAATATCTCGTTAAACACGCACGACAATCATCGACTACAGCGCCCTCATGGGCAAAAACAGACACGTCCCCGTCAGGAACAGAAATATAGCCAACGATAGAAACAGCGACGTCATAAATAATCGGATGCATAGAATGCTCCTGCCATTAAGATCAGCCAATGACCTTTTATTAGGACGGTGAAGGTTAGACGATCTTGATCATTGGCAGCGCACTTCTTTGGATTGGGAAGATGACACCCAAAAAATCGGAAATAAAAAAAACCCTGCCGTCACTTACTCCGGCAGGGATCTCTAGGTGCCGCTGGGGAGAACAGCGAAGTCTTCAGCTCTATTCGGCAGCGGTGGCCGACGGATTATTCGGATGTGTGGTCCAGTTGGCATAGTCCTTTTCGACCACACGATCAGTGCGTGGATCAACCGCGCCGACGGGCATTTTCTCCATCGTGATACAAGTCTCAACAGGGCAAACATTCACGCATAAATTGCAGGCCACGCATTCTGCATCAATCACGCTGAACACGCGGTCCTCGGACATGGCGATCGCCTGATGCGAAGTATCTTCGCAGGCCGCAAAACAGCGCCCGCAGGAGATACAGAGGTCCTGATCAATCTTCGCTTTCGCAATATAGTTGAGGTTCAGATACTGCCAATCCGTCGTGTTCGGCACCGCCATACCCACGAAATCAGTCGTATTCTCATAGCCCTTCTCGTCCATCCATTGGCTTAGGCCCGAAATCATCTCCTGAACGATCTTGAACCCATAAGTCATCGCCGCCGTGCAAACCTGCACATTGCCACAGCCAAGCGCCATGAACTCCGCCGCGTCGCGCCATGTGGTCACACCGCCAATGCCTGAAATGGGCATGCCCGCTGTTGCCTCTGCGCGCGCGATCTCGGACACCATGCTCATCGCAATCGGTTTCACCGCGGGACCGCAATAGCCCCCATGGGTGCCTTTGCCATCAATCGACGGCTCTGGCGACATGCTATCAAGGTTCACAGAGGTGATTGAATTAATTGTGTTAATCAAACTAACAGCATCCGCACCACCCGCACGCGCTGCCGCCGCTGGTTTACGCACATCGGTGATATTGGGCGTCAGCTTGACGATCACGGGCTTCGAATAATATTGCTTACACCAGCGTGTGACCATCTCGATATACTCGGGCACTTGGCCCACAGCCGCACCCATGCCGCGCTCGCTCATGCCATGCGGGCAGCCGAAATTCAGCTCGATCCCATCCGCGCCCGTGTCCTCCACCAGCGGCAAAATCGCTTTCCACGCCTCTTCCTCGCAGGGCACCATCAAGGACACGATAATAGCGCGATCTGGGTAATCTGCCTTCACGCGCTTGATCTCTTCAAGGTTGATAAACAGATCGCGATCCGTGATCAGCTCGATATTATTCAAGCCCAGCAAACGCCGATCCGCACCATAGATCGCGCCGTAGCGCGGTCCGTTCACATTGACCACAGGCGGCCCTTCAGAGCCAAGCGTCTTCCAAACAACCCCGCCCCATCCAGCTTCAAATGCGCGGCGCACATTGTATTCTTTGTCCGTCGGTGGTGCAGAGGCGAGCCAGAAAGGGTTCGGGCTTGTTATGCCAATAAACGTCGTTGTGAGATCCGCCATCAGGATGCCCCTCCCATCAGGTTCGAATGAATATCCATCGCCGCATCGCGACCCTCAGCCACAGCTGTCACCGTCAAGTCATCGCCTCCAGACGCACAATCGCCCCCGGCCCAAATCCCCTTAACAGAGGTTGCACCAGTGCCCGAAACTTTGATCTTGCGCCCCTCTAGGTCGGGCAAGCCCTCGCCTTGCAAAGTCTGACCAATCGCGCGAAACACTTGATCTGCCGTCAAACGCACCGTCTGACCCGTAGGCTTTAGATCATCATCCGTATATTCAAACTCCACCTCGCGCACAGCGCCATTACCATGCACTGCCTTAGGCGACGCATTAGTAATAATCCGCACGCCCTTGGAGGCTGCCAAGTCCTGTTCATACACACTCGCGTTCATCCGCGCGCGTGATCTGCGATAGACCAGCGTCACGTTCAAAGCCCCAAGTAGTTTTGCCTGCACGGCCGCATCAACCGCCGTCATACCGCCCCCGATCACGACGACATCACGCCCGATCGGCATAGCTCCTAAATCATTCGCCTGACGAAGCTCCGCAATGAAATCAACGGCATCCGTGATGCCATCCTTGTCGTCTCCATCAAGGCCAAGTCCGTTCACACCGCCAAGGCCCATGCCCAAAAACACAGCGTCAAAATCACTTTTGAGCTGCGCCAAGCTCACATCGGATCCAAGCCCGACACCTTGGTTCATAACAATACCGCCAATTTGCAAAAGCCAATCCACCTCTTTGGCGGCAAATTCATCAGTGCTTTTATACGCGGCAATGCCGTATTCGTTCAGCCCCCCAGCCTTCGCACGCGCATCATGTAGCGTCACATCATGGCCCAACATCGCCAAGCGATGCGCGCAAGCCAGCCCCGCTGGTCCCGCACCGACAACTGCGACACGTTTGCCCGTCGTTTCAGCACGCACGAAAGGATGCACGCCTTTGGCCATCAAACCATCCGTCGCATAGCGCTGAAGCTGGCCTATCAAAACCGGCTTGCCCTCAGCCACTTCGCGCACACAGACCTCTTCACACAGCGTTTCCGTCGGACAGACCCGCGCGCACATACCGCCCAGAATATTCTGGGTGAGGATCGTTTTCGCCGCTGCATCCGACGTACCCGTGGCGATCTGGCGAATAAACAAAGGGATGTCGATATCCGTGGGGCAGGCCGTCATGCAAGGCGCGTCATGGCAAAAGTAACAGCGATCCGCCGCCACCAAAGCCTCATGATCATCCAGCGGTGCATGCAAATCCGCAAAATTTGCATCGTACTGTTCAGCACTCAACCGCCCTGTTTGTATCCCCTGAGCTAGCATATCTGCTGGCATGGACCTCTCCTCGTGACATTTTCTTTTGATCAGGTTTGCAGGGTTTGATTTTTTTATCAACTGGTAAAATTTAAATCATGATATTTTTCACGTTCCACTTTGCCTTGCTCCTGTGCCATGCGGACGCTAACCAAGGGTTAAAAGGTCACAATATGAAGAAACAAGATATGAACCGCGACTGGATCGCCACGGCGCAAACGCTCTCCTATGCTCTCCCGCTTTTGCAGCGCTATGATGATGCGACGGTTGTGATCAAACTTGGCGGTCATGCGATGGGCAGTGACGCCGGCATGGAAAGCTTTGCACGCGATGTTGTGCTCATGCAGCAGGTCGGTGTGAACCCGGTTATCGTACATGGCGGCGGACCGATGATTAACGCGATGCTGGAGCGCTTGGACATTCAGTCCGAGTTTGTGAACGGCAAGCGCGTTACCGACGCAGCAACAGTCGAAGTCGTTGAAATGGTGCTTTCGGGCCGTGTGAACAAACGCATTGTGCAGGCAATCAACGCGGAAGGAGGCAAGGCCGTTGGCCTCTCCGGCAAAGATGCGAACCTGATGATCTGTGATCAAACTGATCCTGATCTCGGCTTTGTTGGCACTCCCTCAGAAATGAATCCTGACTTCCTGCGTGGCCTTGCGAAAGACAATATCATCCCCGTGATTGCACCTTTAGGAACAGGTCGAAACGGTGAAACGTTCAACGTCAATGGCGACACAGCCGCAGGCGCGATTGCGGCCAGTCTCAAGGCGGATCGCCTATTGTTGCTCACCGATGTGGCAGGCGTCAAAGACGGCACGGGCGAGGTGCTCACCGAACTCACCGCCGCCCAGATACGCGCTTTGACGGCGGATGGCACGATCGCGGGCGGCATGATCCCGAAGACCGAAACCGCGCTCACCGCAATTGAAGGCGGCGTGCGCGCTGTCGTCATCCTTGATGGCCGCGCGCCAAATGCATGCTTGCTGGAACTCTACACAGAGCACGGCGCAGGCTCGCTCATCCGTGATTGAGGACATTCGCAAGGCGGTAAACGCACAGCTTTTGGAAATCTTGGGCGCTTTGCACGAAGGCGCAGACACAATCCTGCTTCTCGGCCCCTTAGAGCCAGAGTTTTGGAAGGTCTTCAAATCCACCCCGGAAGCGCAAGATGGCCAGTCAGACCCGCTCGATCGCTGGTCCAAACGCATCATCAGTCAGCTTGCGATCAACTTTAAAGCCTCCACACATTTTCCCTCAGACGGCCCGCCCTATCCGCCCTTCATCTCATGGGCCCTAGAGAGCGGTGAAAACTGGGCCTCGCCAATTGGCATGTTGGTGCATCAAAACGCAGGGCTCTTCGCCTCCTACCGTGGCGCACTGCGCCTCAACGGTCACCTAGCACTCCCTGCGCCGACAACGTCGCCCTGCACCCCCTGCGCCAAACCTTGCAAAACCGCCTGCCCCGTCGACGCACTCAGCAAAACCAGCTACAATGTAGAGGCTTGCAAAGCTCACATACTCGGCCCCGACAGCAAATCCTGCCGCGCGCACGGATGCGCCGCGCGCTCCGCCTGCCCTGTCTCGCAAACCTATAGCCGCCGACCTGAACAATCCGCTTTCCACATGCGCGCCTTCTTGGGAGAATAACGTCATGAGCAAAACCCTAATCGTCATGCGACACGCCAAATCCAGCTGGGATGAACCCGTTGAAGACAAATGCCGCTTCCTGAACGAACGCGGCCGAAACGGTGCAACCGCGCTTGGTGATTGGATGCGCCGCACTGCGCTTACACCAGATGAGATCCTCTGCTCTTCTGCAACGCGCACGCAAGAAACAGCAGATCGCCTCGCTCTTGATACGCCCCTCACGCTAAACGACGCGCTCTATATGGCGTCCTCTGATGTGTTGATGAAGCATGTGCAAAAGGCACGCGCAGACATGCTACTGATCGTCGCGCACAATCCAGGCATTGGCGAATTTGCGGAACGCCTTGCAAAAATAGCCCCAAACAATCCCCGTTTTTTTAACTACCCGTCAGGCGCGACGACGGTGTTCACCTGCGATATCGCGGACTGGAGCGCACTACACTTCCATCAGAACACCGCAGCACATTTCACGACCCCGCACGACTTACTCTAACCGCTTCTTTGGTCCCTAAATACCGCGGGGGCAGCGCCCCCAATCAAACGAAAAAAACAGGCCCGAAGGCCTGCCCTCTTTCTTCAGTACCCCTGTGTGCTAAGCACGCAGGGCCACCCATAATATCAGTGACCCAAAATCTGGCTCAAGAACAACTGCGTACGTTCGGACTGCGGGTTGTTAAAGAACGCCTCCGGCTCGTTCTGCTCTACAATCTGGCCCTGATCCATAAAGATCACGCGGTTCGCAACCTGACGCGCAAAACCCATCTCGTGGGTCACACAAAGCATGGTCATGCCCTCTTCCGCGAGCTCGATCATAGTATCAAGAACTTCCTTGATCATCTCAGGGTCAAGCGCCGACGTCGGCTCGTCAAACAACATGATACGCGGTTGCATGCACAAGGATCGTGCAATTGCCACACGCTGTTGCTGACCACCAGAAAGCTGACCGGGATACTTATCCGCTTGCTCCGGGATTTTTACCTTCTCAAGGAAATGCATCGCCAGTTCTTCGGCTTCCTTCTTGGGTGTTTTACGCACCCAGATCGGAGCCAACGTACAGTTCTCAAGGATCGACAGATGCGGGAACAGGTTGAAGTGCTGGAAACACATCCCCACTTCGGAGCGGATCTTGTCGATGTTCTTGATGTCGGACGACAAAACCGTGCCATCGACCTCAATACGACCTTGCTGATGCTCTTCCAACGCGTTGATGCAGCGAATAAGCGTGGATTTACCAGAACCCGACGGTCCACAAATCACGATCCGTTCGCCACGGTTCACGGTCAGATCAATGTCGCGCAGCACGTGGAATGTACCGTACCACTTGTTCATGTTTTCGATTGAAATGGCGACCTCGTCGGACACCTGTAGTTTTGCTTCGGCCATGTTTAAGACCTCCTTCTTATCGGTGACCAGTTGCGAGCTGACGCTCCAACCATTGTGAGTATTGTGAAATGCCGTAGCAAATTGGGAAGAAGAACAAGACTGCTGCCAGCCACAACTCCCAATAGACGCCGTTCCATTCTGTAGAAGCGAGGATCGGGCCACGGATCATGCCGACCAGATCGAACATCGAAATGACCGAGACCAGAACCGTATCCTTGAACAGACCCACCGCCACGTTCACGATCCCCGGAATGGAAATCTTCAACGCTTGCGGCAGAATGATCAAACGCATGGATTGCGCATAATCAAGCCCAAGACTGCCCGCCGCTTCCGCTTGCCCCTTTGGCAAAGCAGCAAGGCCACCACGCACCACTTCCGCAATATAGGCGGCCGAGAACATGGTAATCATGATGATCACACGCAAGATCAGGTCAAAGTTAGACCCCGGTGGCAAGAAGTATCCCAAAACCACGTTCGCTACGAAAAGCAATGTGATCAACGGAACGCCGCGAATGAATTCAATGAAGACCACGCAGATCCACTTAATGATGATCATGTCCGACTGACGGCCCAGAGCCAAAAGGATACCGATTGGCAAGGACAAGGAGACGCAGACCACACCAAGGATGAAGTTTAACATGAACCCACCCATATCGCGTGATGGAATCGATTCCAGCGCTAGGAAGCCGGACAAAGGATCCGTGATAATGCCCATGAAGGACCAGATCAGCACAGTCGCCAAAATGCCGCCGATCAAGCCCATCGCGAAGCTTTGATACTCAAGCTTTGTGAAGACAAAGTAGCCGACGATCAAGCCAACTGCGACCATGATTGGCACCATCAAAGAGCCGCCCCAGATCAGCCAAAAGGCCAAGAACGGAAAAATCGCAGTGATGATCAACAGCTTGCGTGGCAGTTTGTTAAACAGAACCGGTGCAGCTGCGAAGAACAGCATGAAGAACGCGACTGTCGGACGCCAGTATTCCTCGCTCGGGTATTTGAATCCGAACAACAGCTGCGGCCAACGTTCCGTGAGGACCGAGAAACAGCCCCCCGTTTTGCCTTGTAGGATTTCGCGGCACTCAGCCAAGGAATCCGTTGTCCAAACGCCATTGTAGAACCAAGGGAACGCGCCAGAGACGATCATGTAGATGAAGTAAATCGCAAGCAACGTCAGGATCGTATTGAACCAGCCGTCAAACAGGTTCTTCTTGATCCACGCAAGCGGCCCCGCCGCTGTGACGGGCGGCGTTTGTTCTTGCAACATTGCGTCGCGTACGAAAGCGACGGGTGTGGTGTTGGTATCGCTCATCCTACCGCTCCTTCAATTTTACAGAATTGTTATACACGTTCATGATCGCAGAAATGCTGAGGCTGATGATCAGATAGAAGGCCATCAACAGCAAAACTGTCTCAATTGCGCGCCCCGTCTGGTTCAACGTGATGCCGCCCAGCGTGCCAGTCACATCCATGTAGCCCACCGCAATCGCCAGCGAGGAGTTCTTGGTAATGTTAAGATACTGGGAAATCAGCGGTGGAATGATCACGCGCAAGGCTTGCGGCAAGATCACAAGGTTCATGATGCGACCTGGACGTAGACCAAGCGACGCCGCCGCCTCTGTTTGTCCTGTGGAGATCGCCAAGATACCCGCTCGCACGTTTTCCGCGATGAAGGCTGCAGTGTAGATCGACAAGGCAAACGTCAGCGCGATGTAAGAGTTACGCGCGTAAATGCCGCCTTTGAAGTTGAAGCCTTTGAGCGCAGGAAGCTCCCATGTAAGCCCCATCACAACGCAAGCCACAAGCACTGGAACCAACCAGATTGCCAAGGTGAAATACCACGTTTTTGGACGTTCGCCCGTGCGTTCTTGTGTCACCGTCGCAGATTTGGCCAGTGCGCGCGCCCCGAAAAAGCTCGCGATCAAGAGGCCGATGATGACCAGATAGCCTGTTGACCCGGCGGCCCAGCCTGCCGTGAAAGTCGGGCGCGGGAAATAGAAACCACGGCCTGTAAAGGCGAATAGATCAAGGAACATGCTGGCCGTTGCATCGTCACCGCGAAATTCGCGAGGTTGCGGCAGCACGGCCACGAAGACCGCCATAATAATCAGGATCCAGATCAGCACGGGTACGTTGCGGAAGATTTCCACATACACACCCATCAATTTGTTGACGATCCAGTTGTTGCTCAGGCGCAGCACACCAACGATCACACCGATGATGGTCGCAAGGAAACAGGCGACCACGGCCACCAGCAAGGTATTGAGCATGCCAACAACAGCAGCGCGCATGTGCGAGGATTGCGACGTATACTCAATCAAGCGCTGGTTAATGTCATAGCCCGCAGGCTCGCCTAAGAAGCGATAAGAGATGTTCAGACCCGCAGCTTTGAGGTTGGCAATCAAGTTGCTTCCCAAATAGCCAAAGGCCACAATCAGCGCGATCAGAGCAATGAATTGAAATGTATAGGATCGGTAACGCGTATCGTTGATCAACATCGATAAGCGAAATCCGCCCTGGGGAGGGTCAGATAGAGTCGTCATGGACTGTTCCCTGATGTGCTGCCTTTGGTGAAACCTGCCGGTTTGTCCGGTCATGGCTCAAAGGTCACGT
>OCVR010000025.1_pt1 | contig 120655 bp, 125 predicted proteins | sample 1539091 | NCBI WGS metagenome assembly OCVR01 (sample SAMEA3355530, study PRJEB22509) | marine metagenome | biome: marine; feature: coastal ocean; material: water | place: USA | collected 2010-08-07 | depth 16 m | reverse complement strand
GTGATCCTATCGGGAGCTCGACCTCAGAATAGAGGGTAGCCCAATTACGCATGCTTCGAGCACAAAGTAGGGTCGCGCTTGGTTGGTTTCTAGTGCCCGCGTGTTTCACCCGCAGGTCGGGCAATCATCACGACGTTTGAGCGTCAACTTACGCGTTTCACCGTAAAGGCCATCGTAGATCAGCATTTCAGCACGCAGCACATGCCCCGCGCCTGTGATCAGTTTGATCGCTTCCTGCGCCATCATCGCCCCAATCACACCCGGAAGAGGACCAATCACGCCCGCTTCTGAACATGCTGGGGCCAGATCCGCAGCAGGGGCATTTGGAAAAATACATTGATAACAGGGAGTTCCATTCGCGGGATCAAAGACGCTGAGCTGTCCTTCCCACTGGCTCAAAGCGCCAGAAATCAGGGGCTTGCCCAGTGCATTTGCGGTTTCGTTCACCAAATATCGCGTTTCAAAGTTATCGCAGCCATCCAAGATCAGATCATATTCTGCAAACAGTTCGGGCAAGATATCCTTGGTAAGGCGACGATGATACGCGCGCACCTCGATATGAGGATTTTGCGCGCGCATGGCGTTTTGCGCAGAGAACACTTTAGGCACGCCAATATCTTCATCACGATGGATGATCTGACGCTGGAGGTTCGCGTTTTCTACAATATCGTCATCAATGACGCCGATGGTGCCGACCCCTGCCGCTGCCAGATATTGCAGGACCGGCGCACCCAGCCCGCCTGCCCCGATGACCAGCACTTTCGCATTTTTCAATTTCTTTTGCCCCGGCCCGCCAATTTCACGCAACACAATGTGGCGTGCGTAGCGATCGAGTTCCGTTGCTGAAAACGTACCGCTTTTTGGTGATACATTGTCATCAGCTCTCGTCGCAACGCGCGCGCGGAGACGGTGCAGAAATGTACGGTATACAACGATCAAAACCGCAAAGCCTGCGAGCAAGGCATAAGGTTCCCATGCGCCACCGAACGCACTGTGCAATCCGTGGTCTTCGGGAAAGATGAAAAGCACACCGACTACGGCAAGTAACAAGACGCCAATAAGGCTCCAACGCTGCGCTTTTGGCACTTTCATCACTGCACCCAAGCCATAAATTCCGCAGGTGATGAGGAAAAACAATGCCATTAGCCGCGACCTGTAGAGCCGAAACCGCCCTCCCCCCGAGCAGTTTCGCTGAGCTGTTCGACGAGCTCGAAATCAGCGCGCACAACAGGGGCAAGGATCATCTGCGCGATGCGGTCGCCATGGGCAATCGTGAAGGAATCTTGCCCTGCATTCAGCACGATCACCCCCAAAGCCCCGCGATAGTCGCTATCAATCGTACCCGGAGCATTGGGTAGCGTAATTCCATGCTTTAGGGCCAATCCCGAGCGGGGACGAATTTGCACTTCAAAGCCCTCAGGAATAGCAAAACGTAGGCCTGTCGGCACTAAAGCGCGTGCGCCTGCGGCCAACACCAACTCCACGCGATCAGAAAAATTTGCCCGCAAATCAGCGCCTGCGGCACCTGCACTGGCATAAGACGGAAGGCCCAAAGATTGATCTGCGCCCGCATCCCACATCATTTCAATGCGCATCGCTGCCCCCTTTCATCTTGCTAATTAAACTCAAATCCTGCGCTCTCAACCCGCTAAAGCCTCGACCATTTTAAGCGCCAAACGCTCCGCAACCGCACCTTTTCCCATACGTGGCCAATCCTCTGAACCATCAGCCGAAATCAACATCACGTCATTCTCGTTCCCACCCATGATGCCCGTTTCCGGCGACACATCATTGGCGACAATCCAGTCACAGCCCTTGCGTTTACGCTTGGCTGTTGCATTCACGATCACATCATCGGTTTCCGCCGCGAACCCCACGATCAGGGCCGGACGTCCGTCTTTCATCTGGCTCACTTGCGCAAGAATGTCGGGATTTTCCGCAAACTCGAGCACGGGCATCTTGCCGTTCTTTTTCTTGATCTTGGAGCTGCTCTCAGTTGCGACGCGCCAATCGGCGACCGCAGCAGCAAAAACGCCCGCATCAAAGGGCAACGCGGCCTCGACCGCTGCTTGCATTTGCGCAGCACTTTGAACTTTGATCACCTCAACACCCTCAGGTGGCGCAACGTCCGCAGGCCCCGTCACGAACACCACCTCGGCACCAAGTCGCGCCAAGGCGGCACCAATCGCTGTGCCTTGCGCGCCGGAAGAGCGGTTAGCGATATAGCGTACAGGATCAATAGGTTCATGGGTTGGGCCTGAGGTAACAAGAATACGTTTTCCTTTCAGCGGACCATCGCCGAGGGCACTGTCTATGGCTGCGACGATCTCCAAAGGTTCAGCCATACGACCGGGGCCGTATTCACCGCAGGCCATATCTCCCTCGTTGGGGCCAACAAAAGCCACGCCATCCGCTTTCAAGACAGTCACGTTGCGCTGCGTTGCCGGGTGATCCCACATTCGAACGTTCATTGATGGTGCAACAAGCACCGGCGTATCCGTCGCCAATAGCAAGGTTGAGGCAAGATCATCCGCGCGCCCTTGCGCCATCTTCGCCACCAAATCCGCTGTGCCCGGGGCGACCACCAGCAAATCAGCGGAGCGCGACAATTGAATGTGTCCCATTTCCGCTTCTTTGGTGAGGTCAAACAAATCGCGGTGCACCTCTGTACCCGCCAATGCCGATACGGATAGTGGCGTGACGAATTCTCCTCCCGCGCGCGTTAATACTGGCGTCACCGTCGCACCGCGTTCGCGCAGCTTGCGGATCAGATCGAGCGATTTATACGCCGCGATGCCGCCTCCAATTATCAGAAGAATGTGTTTCGAAGTCAGCATGCACGCGCCTTATTAGCTATCATGTCTTAAGCTAAGCGGCGCGCGCGGATCCTTCAAGCTCTGAGCGCTTACATGAGGAATGCGTGTACTTCGCTACTGTTTGCTTCAAGCGTTTTACGCATTTTTTGAAACGCTGCTGCTTCGAGCTGGCGAATCCGCTCTTTGGAGAGGCCTAGCTCATTGCCCAGGCTTTCAAGCGTGCGTGGCTCATCAAGCAATTTGCGTTCCCGCACGATAAAACGTTCGCGCTCGTTGAGTGCGTTCATCGCGCCAAGCAGCCATTCGCGCATTTGCGCTGTGTCATGCTCGTTTTCGACAATCTCTTCGGCCTGCGCGCCGTCATCTTCCAGCGCATCAATCCACTCACGGCCCTCATCTTCGACCGATTGCGTCGCGTTGAGCGAGAAATCAGAGCCGGACAAACGACCATGCATCATCTCCACATCGTTTAAAGGTACGCCGATCTCCGTAGAAATCATCTGGTGCAACTGATGGCGATCCAACGCTTCACCGCGCTGCTGTGCTTCACGTTCAAGGCGGGCTTGCACACGGCGCATGTTGAAAAATAAAGATTTCTGCGATGAAGTAGACCCAGTGCGCACCATCGACCAGTTGCGCATCACATGATCTTGGATCGAAGCTTTGATCCACCAAACCGCATATGTTGAAAAGCGCACGCCGCGGTCAGGATCAAACTTGTCAGCGGCTTTCATCAGGCCCAAACCTGCCTCTTGGATAAGATCATTCAACGGAGCGCCGTAGCGGCGGAACTTTGACGCCATGGAAATCGCAAGGCGCATGTAGGCATTGATCAAACGGTGAAGCGAGGCTTCGCACCGCTCGTCTCGCCAAGCATATGCGAGCTTCAACTCTGTTTCTGCGTCCAGCATTTCAGCTTTCATTGCTCTGCGTGAAAACCGTGCGTCGCCTGCGTTGTCTAGCGCCATCGTAAATCTCCCTAGAGTTAGTTTGAACCAGGTTGGTTTTTACTTTGTGTTAATTTATGTACGCACAGAGAAATAAAACGGATCACTTGGAGTGTGGAAAAATGTCTGGAACACTGACTCTGGTGATCGGCGGTGCTGCTTCGGGCAAGTCTGCGTTTGCAGAAAATCTCATCGTACAGAGCCAAAAGACGCGCATCTACATTGCCACGGCCCGCGTGCTTGATGACGAGATGGGAGAAAAGGTTCAGCGTCACAAAGATATGCGCGGGGATGGCTGGGATACGTTTGAAACACCTCTCGCGCCGGAGACGGTTTTGCGCGATCGCTCCGCAAACGAAGCGGTTCTTTTAGACTGTGCAACGATGTGGCTGATGAATCACCTGATGGATGAAACAGACAGAGACCTCGCTGAGGGAAACTTGATAAACGCGCTTATTAGTTCTGAAGCGGAGTGCGTTGTGGTCACAAACGAGCTTGGCCTTGGCATCGTGCCAGCTGATCCGCTTTCGCGAGCTTTCCGGCAAGCGCAGGGAGAATTGAACCAACAGCTCGCAGCATATGCGGATCGGGTGGTTAACATTGTGGCTGGCTTGCCTAGCGTCCTCAAAGGAACGCTCTAAATGCAACGGTTATTCCTTATCCGGCACGGTCCGACCCACGCCAAGGGGATGATTGGATGGACCGATCTAGCCGCCGATTTATCTGATACGGATGCGCTTACGCGGTTGAACACATATCTCCCTAACAACGCGCGCTTGGTCTCGTCCGATCTGATCCGAACCATCGAAACGGCTCATGCGATCACAGGAACACGCCAACGCTTGCCGCATCAAAGTGCTTTGCGTGAAATGCATTTTGGCGACTGGGAAAACCTCAGTTTCAATGAGGTTTCAGCACATGCTGCAGACCATGTGCGTAGGTTCTACGAACAACCCGGCGACACCGCCCCACCAAATGGCGAAAGCTGGAATGAGTTACGCTCGCGCGTATCGCCTATGATTGACGAGCTTTTGTCCGATGCCCCCTCCGATCTGATCGTCGTGTGTCATTTCGGTGTTGTGCTGAGCCAATTGCAACGCGCAACCAGCCTCAGCAGTTATGACACATTCGCCCAGCGCATCGACAATCTCTCGATCACAGAAATCCGAATCGAGGACAATGCATGGACGAGCGGAGTGATCAATCACTGTCCGTGATAGAGCAGTAAACTAATTCTCGTTTGCGGATTTGTGGATCTCAGGCCTAATCTCGTCCGTATGACATATGATCTTTACATCGGCGATTACGCTTATTCTAGCTGGTCCTTGCGGGGGTGGCTGCTGGTCAATCGGTTCGAGCTGAGCGCGCAAATCATTATGATACCTTTTGCCAAGAAGGACGTCGCGGACCAGATGTCAGACATCGGTACGGCGCGCACAGTGCCGACGCTTATCTGTCACGATGGTGCGGTGGTCTCTGAATCAGCAGCGATTGCGGAAGAACTGGCGACGCGCCATCCAAAGGCGGGAATTTGGCCGATTAACCCCAAAGCCCGCGCTTTAGCCCGCACGCTATTGTCAGAAATGGCAAGTGGTTTCACCGCCTTGCGCGCTGATTGCCCGATGAGCTTGCGTGTGTGTTACTCGGATTGCAGTCCCTCAGACGCGGTGCGCGCAGACATTGCGCGGCTTGAAGAAATTTGGGCATATGCCCGTGCGCACCGCGTATCAGACGGTCCTTGGCTTCTTGGTGATTATTCTGCCGCAGACGCGTTTTTTGCGCCCGTTGCTGGCCGCATTGGAGGGTATTCGCTGCCTGTTGGCGACGATGCCGCTGCCTATGTCACCGCGCATCTTGCGGACCCAGCCTTTCGCCGCTGGCGTTCAATGGCGCTCGTGCACGGGCCAGACTTGCCTTGGTATCGCAAAGACTATCCGCAGAATGATTGGCCAGGGCCTGTACCCCTTGCAGCGCACGCGATACTGCATGGCACGCCTGAAAATGCAGCATGTCCTTATTCCGGTAAATCCCCCTCCCACTTAATGGAAATCGACGGGCGTATTTTCGGCTTCTGCAACCCTTTTTGTCGCGACAAGACTGTTGCCGACCCAGAAGCTTGGCCAGATTTCATGACACTCGTTTAGAAGCTGTTTACCAAACTTAAAGAGTTTCTCAGCTAGGCCAGTATGGTTCACTGGATAACCCTTTATGGTCGCCCATGCCTACACCGTTGCCTTTGAAGGCGTCAGCGCGCGCAGCGTCGAAGTCCAATGCGCTGTCACACCTGGGTTGCCTGCTTTTTCTATTGTCGGCTTGCCTGACAAGGCCGTATCCGAAGCGCGTGATCGCGTGCGCGCTGCTTTATCTGCGATGTCCATTGCGCTGCCCTCGAAGCGTATCACAATTAACATCTCCCCCGCTGACTTGCCGAAAGAAGGCTCTCATTTCGATCTGCCAATCGCGATGGCGCTGCTGGCCGCCTTGGATATTTTACCCGCGGATGATGTGGAACGCACGATTTCGCTAGGCGAGCTTTCGCTAGATGGCGCCTTGGTGTCGGTTGTCGGCGCACTACCCGCCGCAATGACTGCCGCCCGCGAGGATCGCGCGCTTTTGTGTCCTGAAGCCTCCGGTGCGGAAGCGGCGTGGGTGGGGGCCGCCAAGGTCATCGCAGCCAAATCTTTGGCCGATGTTATTCGCCATTTCACAGGCCAAAGTCCCATATCACCTGCGGAACCCGGCACCGCATTCGTGCCCGAAAACGGCAAAGACCTGCGAGACGTGAAAGGTCAAGAACGGGCCAAACGCGCGCTCGAAATCGCGGCAGCGGGGCGGCATCACATTTTACTTGTAGGCACACCCGGCTCAGGCAAATCGATGCTTGCCGCGCGTTTGTCGGGTCTTTTGCCGCCCTTAAGTCCCTTGGAAGCTTTAGAAACTTCGATGATCCATTCGCTGTCTGGCCTGTTGGATGAAGGCGGCATTTCACGCACGCGGCCCTTTCGCGAACCGCATCACACGGCCTCGATGGCGGCGATCATCGGGGGTGGCAGAACCGCAAAACCCGGCGAGGTGTCCTTGGCGCACAATGGCGTTTTGTTCATGGACGAGTTCCCCGAATTTCCCCGTCAAGTATTGGAAACCTTGCGCCAACCCATTGAAACTGGGGAGGTCATGATCGCGCGCGCAAATGCCCATATCAAATATCCGTGCCGGTTTATGCTAGTGGCGGCGGCCAATCCTTGTCGGTGCGGCTATGCCTTTGATCCCGCGCGTGCCTGTTCGAAAATGCCCCTATGCGCGCAGGACTATCTGGGGCGCATTTCGGGGCCTCTCATGGATCGGTTTGATCTACGGGTCGAAGTGCCACCCGTCCATTTCACAGATCTTGACCTTCCTAACAATGGCGATTGCAGCGCGGATGTCGCAAAACGCGTCAGTACTGCGCGCACGGTGCAAGAACAACGCTACAACGCTCAAGAATGGATACGCACCAACGCAGATGCGGACGGCGATATACTGAAAGAAGCCACCGCGCTTTGCGGCGAGGGTAAAGCCTTTCTGACGAAGGGGGCAGAGCGATTTGGCCTCAGCGCGCGCGGTTATCACCGTATCTTGCGCGTCGCACGCACAATTGCAGATCTTGAAAATTGCGATCGCGTTCAGCCAGAACATTTGGCCGAAGTGCTAAGTTTTCGACTGTCGGGCTTTGAAAACGCTTAGTTAAGCGCGCCTGCCTTCAATCGCTTGCCAGATCTTTTCTGCGATATTGATCCCGTCAAAGCGTTCCAACTCTTGAATGCCTGTTGGGGATGTCACGTTGATCTCCGTCAAATAGTCGCCGATCACATCAATACCGACAAAGACTTGACCCTTTTCTTTCAAAAGCGGGCCGATACGGGCACAAATCTCCAAGTCCCGGTCACTTAACCCAATCTTTTCAGGCCGCCCACCCACATGCATGTTAGAGCGCGTTTCACCTTTGGCAGGCACCCGATTGATCGCTCCGACGGGTTCTCCATCCACAAGAATCACGCGTTTATCCCCATTGGAGACATCAGGTAGGAATTTTTGCACAATCAAAGGCTCTCGACTAAAACCTGTGAAGAGTTCATGCAGTGATGTCAGGTTTCTATCGTTCGCATCAAGGCGGAAAACACCCGCACCCCCATTGCCATAGAGCGGCTTAAGAATGACGTCCTTGTGTTTGGCCTTGAACGCTTTGATCGTATCAAGATCACGTGCGATTGTTGTTGGTGGCGTAAGGTCGGGGAAATCAAGAACAAGCAGTTTTTCAGGGTAATTCCGCACCCAAAACGGATCATTCACAACCAAAGTTTCTGGATGAATACGATCCAGAATATGTGTCGTTGTGATATAATTCATGTCAAATGGCGGATCTTGGCGCAGCCAGACCACGTCCATTTCGGCGAGATCAATCTCGCGCTCTTGACCCAGATGCACATGATCGCCTTGGATGCGCTGTACCGTAAAATCATGTCCACGCGCGGTGACGCGACCCTCTTGGTAGGCGAGTTTGTCCGGTGCGTAATAAAAAAGCTCGTGCCCGCGCGATTGCGCTTCTTCAGCCAATCGGAATGAGCTGTCACCGTCGATGCTCACATGCTCGATCGGATCCATTTGAAATGCAATTTTCATGTCTGCGCCTTTTTAGGGTTCTCTACTTACATGGCGCAGCGCCCATTGCAGTGCAATGGGTTTGACTCAGAAAGCGCCAATCACGTTTTCAAGGATCTGAACTTCGCCGCGTCCATTCACGAATGCCGCATCCACACGCATGGGTGTCAGCGACCCTTTCGGTTGTGTTCCTAAATATTCTTCTGCGGCGAGACAGATCCGTTGTTGTTGACGCGATGAAATGCGCCATGACGCAACTGAAAAATTGTGAGCCTTTTTAACTTCAACGAAAACGATATCCGCCCCGTCAGAAAAAATAAGATCAATCTCACCAGCTTTTCCACGCCAGCGCCGGGCCGCGAGCCGGTGTCCGCGACGGGCATAATCTGCCGCCACCTGATTTTCAGCATTTGCACCTGCAAGATACGCAATTTTACCCGTCATCTGCTTGTTCATTATCACGATCCAATCCAAGCGCCAATTGATAGACTTTGCGACGCGGCAACCCATGTGCCCCCGCCACGACATCCGAGGCATCGCGCACGGTCATCCGGCTTAATGCATCTCTCAGGTCCGCTTCTAGATCGGAGGGGTTAACGGTTGATTGACCCACGCGATCAATAACCACAACAATTTCGCCTTTAACCGGTTTTTCCTTCATTCCAACGGCCAATTCCCCCAAAGTTCCGCGTCGGATTTCTTCGAACTTCTTGGTTAGTTCACGACAAACGGCGGCCTTTCGGTCACCAAGCACGCTTTGACAATCTAACAACATCGCCCCAATTCTTTTGGGCGATTCGTAGAAAACCAAGGTCGCAGGCACCTCGCGAAGGGTTTCAATCGCGGAAATCCGCGCAGATTTCGAGTTGGGCAAAAAGCCCGCAAACAAAAATTTATCCGTTGGCAAACCTGCAAGCGTAAGCGCTGTTGCAATCGCCGTTGGGCCTGGCGCGGAGGTAACGAAATACCCAGCCGTCGCAGCCTCGATCGATAAATCATATCCAGGGTCTGCAATCAGCGGTGTTCCTGCTTCGCTCGCGTAGGCGACAGAGTGCCCTTCAGCCAAGTATTGCATCAGCCTGGGGCGTGCGCGTGCGCCATTGTGATCGTGATAGGACATAAGCGGACGGTCCCCTAAAGCAATACCGTGGATATCCATCAAACGTCGCATCGAACGCGTGTCTTCAGCCGCTAAAACATCTGCTGAGGCGAGGATATCCAAGGCGCGCAAAGTGATGTCGCGCGCCGTCCCGATAGGCGTTGCGACAAAGTACAATCCGCCCTCCAATTTCACTGTCTTTGCATTCACCTCTGGACCCGCCTTTCCTGACGTTTATGATGCACCTCGAAATGGCGGCGCAGAAGCGCGACCGTCTATCAGGGGGTAAGTTTATATGATTGCTTTTTTGGCTTCGGCCCGCAAGGCGCTGACGCGCGGTGTTTTTCTATCCGGTGCATTTGCGCTGGCTGCATGTCAACCAATCTCAATCGGCGGGGGAACCTCTGGCGGAGGCCCAGCAATTGACACGTCGGTTCCGGTTCCGGTCGCTTTACTGGTTCCAAAATCAAGCGAAAGTGCAGGTACAATTGCCACCTCTCTAGAGAACGCCGCGCGCTTGGCGATTGCTGATCTCACCAGCGTTAAGATTGATCTTCGTGTCTACGACACAGGTGGCTCCACCGAACAAGCCGTAGCACTTGCCCAAAAAGCCGTAGCAGAGGGTGCGCAAATCATCCTCGGGCCTTTGTTCGCGGATGCTGCAAACGCGGCAGGTAATGCTGTCGCGGGTCAAAACGTCAATGTCTTGAGCTTCTCCAACAACGCCTCGATCGCAGGCGGAAATGTGTTTGTGCTTGGCCCAACGTTTGAGAACACCGCCAATCGCATTATGAGTTTTGCAAAGCGTCAGGGTAAAACCAAGGTTCTGATTGCGCATCCTAACAATGTTGAAGGCGAATTTGGTCGCAACGCAGTGCAACAAGCGGCTTCTCGTAATGGTCTTGCAGTTGCCTCTATTAACGGGTTCGAGTTTAGCCAAACCGGCGTCGTGGCCGTCGTGCCACAGATCAAGGCCGCAATCGACAGCACAGGCGCGGACACGTTGGTTCTTACGTCGAACTCAGCCGGTGCTTTGCCGTTGCTCGCGCAAATGTTGCCAGAGGCGGGCGTGAGCGCGTTGAACGTGCAATATGCGGGCCTCGCACGGTGGGATGTTCCAGCGCAAACTTTGGAATTACCGGGCTTGCAGAACGGTTGGTTCGCGATGCCCGACCAGGGCATGATCCAGAATTTCCAAGCGCGCTACATGCAAGCTTACGGGACAGCACCGCACCAATTGGCAGGCCTCGCCTACGACGGGATTGCAGCGATTGGCGCGCTTGTCGAAGCTGGTGATAAGAAAGCGCTTACCATTGATGCCCTGACCCAAGGGGCAGGTTTCCAAGGTGTTGCAGGTGCCTTCCGCTTGCGTCCGAACGGTACAAATGAGCGCGCATTGTCCGTGGCAATGGTGCGCGACAAACAGGTCGTTATCATTGACCCTGCACCGACAAAGTTCTCGGGTGCGGGATTCTAAGCGCCCCATGCAAGTGATCCTTCCTGCGCCCGAAAACCTTATTCTTCCGGCGCAGGATATATTTGATCAAACCGCACTTTTGGCCGCGATTGAGTCCGATCTCAAAGATCTTCACAGCGCGATGGATATTCGCCAAGCTGTGGTCGGCCACCTGAATGCGGCCCGTGATACTGGCATGGCTGTGATTGCTAATGGACTGCGCGCTTCACCGCTTGCGGCGCGCCCAATGACACGGTCCTACACCTATCTCACGGATTGTTTGGTGAACATCGCGTTCACTGTTGCGACACAAGTTTTACATCCTCTGCCTAATCCAACCGAGCAAGAACGTATCGCCGTCATCGCCGTTGGCGGCTACGGACGCGGTGAAATGGCACCACAATCAGACGTCGATCTGTTGTTTATCACACCCTATAAAGTCACCCCTTGGGCCGAGAGTGTGATTGAATCCATGCTCTACATCCTTTGGGATTTGCGCCTAAAAGTCGGGCATGCGAGCCGGACGATTAAAGATTGCGTGCGCCTTGGAACAGAAGATTTCACCATCCGCACAGCCATGTTGGAACATCGCTATCTGATTGGCGATGCTGTTCTTGCCAAAGCGCTGGAAGATCGCCTTTGGGAGGATCTTTTCGCAGGTTCTTCACGCGAATTCATCGAAGCTAAGCTCGAAGAACGCGAAATCCGTCACAACAAACAAGGCGGGCAGCGCTATGTCGTTGAGCCAAATGTAAAAGAGGGCAAGGGCGGTTTACGCGATTTGCAATCGCTGTTCTGGATCGCGAAATATGTGCACGGTGTGCAAGATGTGGCGGATCTCGTCTCCGTGAGCGTTTTTACAGATGACGACATCAAGACATTCGATGAGGCCGAAAGCTTTCTTTGGGCCGTACGGGGCCATTTGCATTTGATCGCACGTCGCCCAATGGAACAACTAACCTTTGATCTGCAAGTCGAAGTCGCCGCCCAAATGGGCTACGCGGATGCACGCGGTCGGCGTGCTGTCGAAATCTTTATGCAGGACTTCTTTCGCCACGCCACATCCGTAGGCGATCTGACCCGCATTTTCCTAACCAAGCTTGAAGCGATGCATGCCAAAAGCGAACCCTTGCTTGAGCGTATGTTCCGTCGCAGGCCTAAACTGAAGTCGGGCTATATCGTCGTACATGGACGTTTATCACTGGCTAATACAGACACTTTTCTCAACGATAAACTGAATATTCTTCGACTTTTTGAGGAGGGTTTGCGCACGGGTATGCTGATTCATCCGGATGCGATGCTGTTGGTGAAAGCGAACCTGCATCTGATCGACGATGCCATGCGCAACGATCCGGAAGCGCGGCGAATCTTTCTTGATCTGATGCTGAAACACGGCAACCCCGAGCGCGCATTGCGGCGAATGAACGAGCTTGGGGTGTTGGGCGCTTTTATCCCGGAATTCGAAGTCATTGTCGCGATGATGCAGTTCAATATGTATCACCACTACACAGTTGATGAACATACAATCCAATGCATTCGCAACCTGTTTGAGATTGAACAAGGAGATCTTGAAGAAGAGCTGCCTATTTCCACGGAAATTCTGACCAAAGATATCAATCGCAAGGTGCTTTATGTCGCCATGCTTTTGCATGATATCGGCAAAGGTCGTTCGGAAGATCACTCGATCTTAGGCGCGCAGATCGCACGTAAGGTCGCGCCGCGCTTAGGTCTGAGCAAGAACGAGACCGAAACGGTCGAATGGTTAGTGCGCTATCACCTGCTGATGTCGGATATGGCGCAGAAACGCGACATCGCCGATCCGCGCACGGTGCGGGATTTTGCAAAAGCGGTTAAAGATGTGCGGCGGTTGGATCTGCTGACTGTACTCACGGTCTGTGACATTCGCGGTGTTGGCCCTGATACTTGGAACAACTGGAAAGCGGTGCTGATCCGCGCGCTCTATCGTCAAACACGCTATGCGCTTGAGAATGGTCTGGAAGATCTCAACCGCGAGCAGCGCGGAACCGACGCGAAACGTGTGTTGCGCGACGCGCTAAAAGATTGGCCGAAGAAAGATATCAAGGCAGAAACATCACGGCACTACCCGCCTTATTGGCAAGGGTTTCACATCACCGCACATGTCATTTTCGCTAAGCTCTTGCGTGATATCGAAGACGACAAGATCGCGATTGATATTCACCCAGATGAGGATCGCGATGCCACGCGCGTCTGTTTTGCTTTGGCGGATCATCCTGGCATCTTCTCACGTCTTTCCGGTGCCTTGGCGCTTGTAGGTGCGAACGTTGTTGATGCGCGCACGTTCACGTCAAACGATGGCTACGCGACAGCGGCATTCTGGATTCAAGACGGCGATGATGGCCCCTATGAGGAGGCGCGCATTCCGCGGCTTCGGAAAATGATCGAGAAAACGCTCAGCGGTGAAGTCGTCGCCACCGAGGCCATAAGAGATCGCGATAAAATCAAAAAGCGCGAGCGCGCGTTTCGGGTGCCGACGCATATCACGTTTGATAACGAAGGCTCTGAAATCTACACGATCATTGAGGTCGATACGCGGGATCGCCCTGGTCTGCTGCATGATTTGACCCGCTGCTTGGCAAGCATGAACGTCTACATTTCCTCCGCCGTGATCGCGACTTACGGTGAACAGGTAGTGGATACGTTTTATGTGAAAGATATGTTTGGTTTGAAGTACCACGCGGCAAGCAAGCAGAGAACTTTGGAAAAGAAAATGCGCGAAGCAATTTCAAAAGGCGCGGAACGGGCGAAAACCGCATGAGCAAAAATCGCATGATCGTAGGTGTTTTTACGGTTGGGCTCTGGACCCTTTTAAGCCGCGTAATGGGGTTTGTGCGCGACGCGTTAATCCTGTCCTACCTCGGCACGGGTCCCGCGTATCAAGCGTTCGTCGTCGCCTTCCGCCTCCCCAACATGTTTCGGCGTTTCTTTGCAGAAGGCGCGTTCAACCTCGCGTTTGTGCCAATGTTCGCAAAACGATTGGAGGCGGATGATCAGCCTAACGCCTTCGCCAATGAGGCGTTCTCTGGCCTCGCGAGCGTTTTGATCGCCCTCACGATCATCGCGCAGATCTTTATGCCCTGGCTTGTTTACGCATTGGCAAGCGGCTTCGCGGGCACCGAAACCTTCGATCTCTCTGTGATCTTTGGGCGTATCGCGTTTCCCTACATATTGTTTATCTCGCTTGCAGCACTGGCCTCTGGTGTTCTCAATGCAGCCGGCCGCTTTGCCGCCGCAGCGGCTGCGCCTGTTTTGCTGAATGTCCTGTTGGTCAGCGCAATCCTATGCGCCGCCTATGCTGGCTTTGATGTTGCGTTTGCTTTGATCTGGATGATCCCGCTGGCAGGGTTCGCACAACTGATGCTGGTTTGGATCGCCGCGCGCCGCGCTGGGATAACACTGCGCCTGCAACGCCCGCGCTTTACACCGGATATGAAGCACCTCGTGAAAATCGCCGTGCCTGCGGCCATGGCGGGCGGTGTGATGCAAATCAATCTCCTCGTGGGCCAGCAAGTCGCTAGCTATTTTGATCGCGCTGTCGGGTGGCTGTTTGCCGCAGATCGCCTGTATCAACTGCCTTTGGGTGTGGTCGGCATCGCTGTCGGCATTGTCTTATTGCCCGACCTGTCCCGCCGCCTTCAAGCTGGGGATGAAGCCGGTGCGAAAGACGCGTTTTCGCGCGCTACAGAAATCTCGCTCGCTTTGACCATCCCCGCCTCTGTCGCGCTGATGGTGATCGCCTTGCCGCTTGTTTCTGTGTTGTTTGAGCGGGGCGCTTTGACGTCAGATGATAGCGCCGCCATTGCAGTCGCGGTCACGATCTACGGGTTCGGCCTTCCTGCGTTTGTGCTGCAAAAGACCCTACAACCCCTGTTTTATGCGCGAGAAGATACCAAATCCCCGTTTCGCTTCGCACTTATTGCGATGGCAGTAAATGCGGTTCTGGCGTTTGGCCTTACGCCCTATATTGGCTGGCTCGCCCCCGCAATCGCAACGACATTTGCGGGCTGGGTCATGGTCCTGTGTCTTGCACTGGGCACACGCCCCATGGGCGATGTCGCGCGCTTTGACGCCCAACTGAAGCGCCGGATTTGGCGGATTTGTGCAGCCTCTGCCGCCATGGGCACGATCTTGTGGAGTGCGAGCGCTTCCATGTCGACCTTCCTGGGGATGGCGGGGTGGCGCTACCTCGCACTCGCCATTCTCATCGGGATCGGCATGTTAAGCTACTTCGTGATCGCCCATCTAACCGGTGCAATTCGCTTGTCCGAACTGAAAGGTGCGATGCGCAGAAGGCGTTAATCCCGCCGTACCATATCCCGCAAACGCGCAAAGCCACCAGGACTAACAACAAACGACATCGCAAAACCAGTAGCAAACCCAAAGACATCAGCGAGCCAGTCGTTCTGCACATCAAAAAACACGCCAAAGATCAGCTGGATTCCCATCAAAAACCCGATCAGCGAGAAAGCACGCACCTGTTGCGCGCCCATCTCTCCCAGCCTCAACCAAAGCAGATAGGTGAACGCACCAATTAAGCCATAAACTCCCGGGAACCCGCCGATCAGCGGTGCTTGTTCATCTAAAATGAGCGCATAGGCCAGCGCACCGATAACGCCGGAGACAATAAAAACGCTTAACGTGGCAAAGCCCGAGAAGACTTCGCCCACCATCTTGCCCAGCGCCAAAAGCATGACGCAGACGAACAGCGCGTGGGTGAAACTGCCATGGACGAATAGATAGCTGACAAAACGGATCAACTGATCCACAGGCCATTGATTATTGGCCAACATCCAGTCAAAAATCGGCCCCGAGAACGCGTAGGTCTGAAGCACATCTAATCGCCAACCGACACCACCAGGCCCACCAATGAGGCCACGTGCAGCCAGGGTCAGCGTCGCCTCGATCCCCATAATCATCAAGAACAACGCCACCACAACGGGTGGCAAAGGATTCACAGGAGAGATAATTTCCGGTGCGCGATCTGGATCTTGGGACATGGGGGCCTGCCTGCTTTGCTTGACGTGTCTTGCCCCCATGGGTAGATCAGCCGAACCTAACAATCCAGATGGAGATTTATTATGACAGAGGTGGTCCACACACCCCGTGTCTTTTCAGGCATACAGCCCTCGGGCGGCCTGACCCTTGGCAACTACCTTGGCGCGATCAAGCGTTTTGTAGACATGCAAGAAAGCGGTATCGAGACGCTCTACTGCATGGTAGATCTCCACGCTATTACTGTCTGGCAAGACCCCGCCGATCTGCGCCACAACACGCGCGAATTGGCAGCCGGCTACATCGCGGCGGGCCTCGATCCGACGAAATCCATTTTGTTCAATCAATCGCAGGTCAGCGCCCATGCCGAACTTGGCTGGATCTTCAATTGCGTCGCCCGCATGGGGTGGATGAAACGCATGACCCAGTTCAAAGACAAGGCGGGCAAGAACGCTGAAAACGCCTCATTGGGTCTATTTGGCTACCCTGCCCTTATGGCGGCTGACATTTTGATTTATCACTCGACCCATGTTCCGGTTGGCGAAGATCAAAAGCAGCACCTTGAGCTGACACGCGATGTCGCAACCAAATTCAACCATGATTTCGGCGTGGATTTCTTTCCGATCACCGAACCCGTGATTGAAGGCGCAGCGACGCGCGTGATGAGCTTGCGTGACGGCTCAAAAAAGATGTCAAAGTCTGACCCGTCTGATGCGAGCCGTATCAACATGACGGATGATGCTGAAACGATCGCTAAAAAGATCCGTAAAGCAAAGACCGATCCAGATGCGCTTCCTTCAGAGGCAGATGGCCTGAAAGAACGCCACGAAGCGCGCAACTTGGTAAACATTTTTGCTGCCCTAAGCGATCAAAGTGTCGATGCAGTGCTCGCAGATGTTGGTGGTAAGCAGTTCTCTGAATTCAAGCCAATGCTTGTGGATCTCGCTGTTGAAAAGCTCTCGCCGATCAGTACAGAAATGGCGCGACTAATGAATGATCCCGCAGAGATTGATCGCATTTTGGGTGAAGGATCGAACCGCGCACGCACAATCGCCAATCCCATCTTGCAAAAAACCTATGATATCGTTGGCATGATCCGCTCTTAAGCGCTCCGTCCTACCGGCAATCACAAGGGCGCAGCTTCGGTTGCGCCCTTTCTCAATCACTCATTATTTGCCAAATGCTAGGCAAGTAATTTGCATAGTTTCGACATTTTCCGCAGATATGGTAGAATGGCTAAAGGGAGTAGGTTTGTCTTTATTGCTAGACAACGGCAAAGGAGTAAACAGCGCCAGTATTTTCGAATTTGGCCTACTCAAACACAGATCTAGGCCGCCCCGCAGATTCTATTTTGACAGGAACATTCACGGTCGCCTGTGCGGACGCGGTAATAAAATGTGCTCGATAACGACAGCGTGTTTGATGACGAAAGCACGGGGGCGGACAAACATTAGATAGCAGCCAGCAGGTGCTCGATTCCGCCTTTGACGGCAGCTACAGCGCAGGCCAAGATGTGCGCTCGGTCTTTTGATATAATGTGACAAACAAAACGACAGGTGACACTGGCACGGCCTACTTGATCCGCATTTACACAGGGAGCGATCCCGTATCCCTGATGGCCAAGAGGGCCCCAACGACAACGCCTTTGACATCCCCGTTTCCGTGGGTGACTCGATCACGTTGTCATCGGGCAATTACATTGGGCAGGTGGAATATTCCGATCTTGTTGTGTGCTTCACATACAGCACGGAGATTCTGACAAAACGGGGCAAGCAACCCATCGAAAACCTACGCGTCGGTGACATGATCGTAACCCGCAACAATGGCTTGCAACCGCTCAATTGGATCGGCTCGAAAACTGTGCCTGCTGAGGGCAAAGCTTCGCCAATTTGCATTTCAGCTGGCACGCTTGGTAACTTGAGCGATCTATTAATATCCCCCAATCACCGCATGCTGATCAGTGCCGCCTCAAGTGATTTGCTCTTTGGGCAACAAAAAGTTCTCATCAACGCAAAGCGTCTGCTACGCACCCCCAGGCATCTATGAGCAAAGCGGCGGCGAGGTCACCTACATACATCTGCTGTTTAATCGCCACGAAATCGTCTTTGCCAACGACGCCCCAAGCGAAAGCTTCTTTGCTGGTGAGCCAGCGCTGAACGCCCTTGAAGACGCCGTGTGCGATGAAGTTCTTTCGCTATTCCCAGAGCTAAAAATCGCACCAATTCAAACTTCGCCTCGACCGCACGGCTTTGCCTCAACCACGCGGAAGCGCGTCTGCTCGTCAACGCCCTGTAAAGCTATCAAGCGCTCCTTCGTACCGAAAACACCTCGGGGGGGGCATCTTTGATGGACGGGGCAGCGTCCCAAACCTCACAAAACTGGGTTTGCGCAACACACTCCTTTTGACCAAAGCCGAAACCCATTGCACCGCTCGCCCCCTTGCGCCATCATCATCCCTAGCCTGCAAGGAGCAAAGACATGCGTAAATTTCTGGTAGTTCTCGATGATAGCCGTGAATGCTTGAACGCGATGCGCTTTGCCGCAATGCGCGCTGCGAATACAGGCGGAGGTGTGGAGATCCTGTCAGTCATTCCGCCGGATGAATTTAACCACTGGATCGGCGTTGGCGACATCATGCGCAAAGAAACCCGCGAACGGATCCATGCCCACTTCGAGGTCTTCGCTAAGTGGATGCGCGACAAGCAAAACATCGTCCCGGAACTGGTCATCCGCGAAGGCGACCCAGTCGAGCAAATCTTGGCTCAATGCAATGACGATGCAGAGGTGGGCGTATTGGTTCTTGGTGCCAGCACCGACAAAAAGGGCCCCGGCCCGTTGGTGACGCAACTGACCAAGAATTCTGGCAGTTTGGATATCCCAATCACAATTGTCCCAGGCGAGTTAAGCAAAGAACGCCTCGAAGCAATCACATAACGCATGATGCAGCATATTTCTGCCGTAGTTTTGGTCGTGCCTGACTACGACGTCGCGCTCCGTTTTTACGTAGGCATTCTCGCCTTTGACTTGATCGAAGACACACACCTCAGCGACACCAAGCGCTGGGTTTTGATCGCGCCTAAAAATGCACAAACGCGGCTATTGCTTGCTAAAGCACATGGGCCAGAGCAAGTCGCGGCAATCGGCAATCAAACCGGAGGACGGGTTGGATTTTTTCTGCATACCGATACGTTCGATGAAGACTTTGAAAGAATGACTGCCGCGGGGGTGCAGTTCGAAGAAAGTCCGCGCAAAGAACCCTACGGTCAGGTTGCCGTCTTTCAAGATCCGTTTGGCAATCGTTGGGACTTGCTCCAGCTCAGCAGCTAGTTTAGAATTATTCCAAACATTGACAAAGTGCTGCGCGCTTCACATATCTAGCGCACCCTGCCGGAGAGATGCATATGTTCATTCAAACAGAATCCACGCCAAACCCAGCCACGTTAAAATTCCTGCCCGGACAAACCGTGCTAGAAATGGGCACGGCCGATTTCCCAAGCGCAGTTGGCGCAGACGTCTCCCCACTGGCCGCACGTATTTTCGCCGTAGAGGGCGTGACGGGCGTGTTCTTTGGCACGGACTTTGTCACAGTCACCAAAGCAGACGCAGTTGAATGGGATCACATCAAACCCGCACTCCTCGGCGCGATCATGGAGCATTTCCAATCCGGCGCTGCCGTGATGGCAGGCGATATGGCACCACCGAATTCCGGTCATGCCGAGCATACAGGCGAAGATGGCGAAATCGTTGTTCAAATCAAAGAACTGCTCGATAGCCGCGTGCGCCCTGCTGTGGCGCAAGATGGCGGTGACATCACATTCCACGGTTTTGAGCGCGGCATCGTTTATCTACACATGCAGGGCGCTTGCGCGGGTTGCCCTTCGTCTACTTTGACGCTGAAAATGGGTATCGAAAACCTATTGCGTCACTACATTCCAGAAGTCACCGAAGTGCGCCCCGTCGCTGTCTAAATGAGCGTCACGGGCATCACAGCACGGTGTTATTGCGGGCACGTCTCGATGCGCAAGCCAAGGCCATCTCTGACGGTGGCCTTTTGCCATTGCAAAGACTGCCAGCCTTGGACAGGAAACCCTGCGCCAGCTTTCGCCGCGTTTGCTCCTAAGGACCTGACAACGCAGCCTCCGCATGGAGCACCCGCTTTCACAAACCCAAGTGTCTCGCGTTGGAACTTCAAGGACTGCGGCTCGCCTCTGGCCGCGGCGTTAGAATATATCCCCGACCAGATCTACGTCCTACTGGGTTTGATTTACCAAGCGAATCAGTTGCTTGCCGAAATCCACTGTTTCAGCAAAAAGCAACTGCCATGGCTTCATATCGAAGATAATGCCGCTCGGGGGATCGGCACGGCGCGCGATGCGCTTGTTGAAGAACCCGAATGATCGTTCTTGCCTTTGATACCAGTGCTGCGCATGTCGCTGTAGCGCTTATCCGGGACGCACAAATCCTAAAGGCGCACCGCGAAGAAATGTCACGCGGACAGGCCGAACGTTTGATGGTTCTGTTAGATCAAATGCTTGCTGAGCAAAACAGCACATGGCGACAGCTTGACGCGATAGGCGTTGGCATTGGCCCCGGTAATTTCACAGGCATCCGCGTTTCCGTCAGCGCCGCGCGGGGGCTCGCGCTTGGGCTCGGCATACCTGCGATTGGCGTGACCCGCTTTGATGTGATCAAAGCAATGAATGGTGAAACAGGCATTCCCAGCATCGCAGCTCCGCAAGACAAAGTATATGTGGAAGAAACAAGTGGTGCGCCCCGCTTGATAGAGCGGTCGGAGGCGGAAGGCTTAGGACGGCCACTTCGGTTTGATCCTGAGGGCTTCAATCCCGCGCCTTTGATTGCTAAGATTGCGGCGAGGCGGATCAATGATCTCCATCCACGCCCTGCCCCGCTTTATATTAAATCAGCAGATGCGGCCCCTGCACGCGATGCGCCACCTCGGATCGTCCCGTGACGCCCGAGCAATTGTCAGAGTTGCACGCGAAAGTCAGTGACACCCCGTGGAGCGTGCAGAGCTTCGAAGAACAGCTCTCCCACGAAAATGCGGTCTTCGTAGCGCACGCACAGGCCTTTGCACTCGGCCGAGTTACACTGGACGAAGCGGAACTTTTGCAAATCGCGACCAATCCAAATCACCAACGCCGTGGCCTTGCCAAACAGATGCTCTGTGACTTTGAACACTTGGCCAACGTGCGAGGATGCTCGCGTCTGTTGCTTGAAGTCGCCGCTGATAACTCGCCAGCACTCGCCCTCTACTCAGCCACGGGCTGGACACGCGACGGGCTTCGTCGTGGTTACTATCGCTATAACAACGGGCAGCGCGTCGATGCTATTCTTATGTCCAAAACAATCTAACTTTTGCCACATAAGGACAACGGTTCAATGACGCTAAGTCAACTTAAGCGCTCAGCCTCGGTCACCCGAAAACATTAAGAATCGGTTGACCCCGCCCCTCTCGTGCGCCCTAATCGTTTAATGAGCGCGCGAGCCTTCGCGCAAGGTATGACGCGGACGTATTCCGCCTCACTGCCCTCACACAAAAACAATTGGGAGACTTCAATGTCTGTAATGAACAAAATTCTGGGTGGCGCAGCTGCTTTGGCGATGACAGCCGGCGCACTCGCTGCCGAGCCTGCTATGATCTTCGATCTTGGCGGCAAGTTCGACAAATCCTTCAACGAGTCTGCATTCTCTGGCGCTCAGCGTTGGGCAGAAGAGACAGGCGGCACTTTCCGCGAGATCGAGCTTCAGTCCGAAGCTCAGCGTGAGCAAGCCTTGCGTCGTTTCGCAGAAGCGGGCGCAAACCCAATCGTGATGACGGGTTTCGCATTCGGCAACGTTTTGGGCGAAGTCGCACCTGACTACCCTGACACAAAGTTCGCAATCATCGACATGGTTGTTGATCAGCCAAACGTGCGTTCCGTTGTCTTCAACGAGCATGAAGGCTCCTACCTCGTTGGCATGATGGCCGCGATGGCGTCCAAATCCAACACAGTTGGCTTCATCGGTGGCATGGACATTCCATTGATCCGCAAATTCGCATGTGGCTACGCGCAAGGCGTGAAAGCTGCAAACGCGGACGCGACAGTTGTGGCGAACATGACGGGCACGACACCTGCGGCCTGGAATGATCCGGTAAAAGGCTCAGAGCTGACGAAAGCACAGATCAGCCAAGGCGCAGACGTAGTCTACGCAGCAGCTGGTGGCACAGGCGTTGGTGTTCTTCAGACAGCAGCGGACGAGGGCATCTTGTCTGTTGGCGTTGATAGCAACCAGAACTACCTGCACCCAGGCAAAGTTCTGACATCCATGATGAAGCGTGTTGATAACGCTGTGTATCAGGCGATGACAGACGGTCCTGAAATGGAAACTGGCTTCAACGTCATGGGCGTTGCAAATGGCGGCATTAGCTTCGCGATGGACGACAACAATGCGAGCCTCGTAACGGACGCCATGCGCGCAAATGCTTATGAAGCAGCGTTGAAAATCGCAACTGGCGAGTTGATGGTCCACGACTATATGTCTGACGACAGCTGCCCAGCGCTGAGCTTCTAAGACCTAGGTCCTTACTAACGAAAAGGCCGCGCACAATGGTGGCGCGGCCTTTTTGATTTACTATTTTCTTTCGGAGAGATCATATGACCGACAGCATAACCACATTTTTTGATGCTTGGGGCATGATCGACGACGTGCCACGTTTGGAAGCGATCAGCGCTGCATTCAAAAGCGATGGTACGTATGCGGACCCACGCTCTCTCGATGCTTTGCAAGGCCCAGCAGCTATTGCAAGCTACGTTAACAATTTCAGCGCAGGTGTGCCTGGTTGGACGGCAAAGGTGGTAAACCTCAGCACAATCGGCACCTCGCATCGCGCGACAGTCGCATTTGGCGGCATGGGGCCAGATGGCAAAGAAATGGTGCAACACGGCCAATATTTTGCGGATATGGACAGCGACAAAATTGCGCGCATGGTCGGTTTCGTCGGTATCGGAGAGCCAGAATAATGACAGTCGCCCCCGCCATTGAACTCAAAGGGATCTCAAAAGCGTTTGGCCCAGTACAAGCGAACAAAGATATCTCTATCCGCGTGATGCCCGGCACGATCCATGGGATTATTGGCGAAAATGGCGCAGGCAAATCGACGCTGATGTCTATTTTATATGGCTTTTACAAAGCCGACAAAGGCCAGATTTTTATTGGCGGTATGAAGACATCTATCCCCGACAGCCAAGCCGCGATCGCTGCGGGCATTGGCATGGTGTTCCAACACTTCAAGCTAGTGGAAAATTTCACGGTACTTGAGAATATCATTCTGGGCGCAGAAGATGGCGCAATGCTGCGGCCCTCTTTGGCGAAAGCGCGTCAGTCGTTGACGGATTTGGCTAAAGAATACGGACTTGATGTTGATCCTGATGCGATTGTCGAAAACCTGAGTGTCGGACATCAACAGCGTGTCGAAATCCTCAAAGCGCTGTACCGCCAAGCCGATATTCTGATCCTTGATGAACCGACTGGCGTGTTGACCCCTGCCGAGGCGGATCAGTTGTTCCGCATCCTCAATCGTCTGCGCGAAGAGGGCAAAACGATCATCCTGATCACCCATAAACTGCGCGAGATTATGGACACAACCGACACGGTCAGCGTGATGCGTCGTGGTGAAATGACGGCGACGGTGAAGACGTCAGACACTTCTCCCGCTGGATTGGCAGAGTTAATGGTCGGGCGTAAGGTTTTGTTGCAAGTGGATAAAGTCCCTGCGACCCCGAAAGAAACAGTGCTTGAAGTCGAGAACCTGCGCGTTGTCGATGAAAAGGGTGTTGAACGTTTGAAAGGGATTTCGCTGGACGTGAAAGCGGGCGAAATTCTCGGCATCGCAGGTGTTGCTGGCAACGGTCAGTCTGAACTACTTGAAGTGCTCGGCGGCATCACATCAGGCACAGGTGTGATCCGTGTGAACGGACAAGATATCGACCTGACGGGGAAATTCTCCGACGGACAATCCCGCCGCGCACGCGGCATTGCGCATGTGCCAGAGGATCGCCAGCGCGAAGGTTTAATCATGGATTATATGGCGTGGGAGAACACAGCGTTCGGATATCACCGCGACCCCGCCTATCAATCCGGCATCTTAATGAATAATGCGGCGATCCGTGCGGACACGGAAGAGAAAATGGAGCGCTTTGATGTGCGCCCACCGAATCCGAGGCTCACTGCCAAAAACTTCTCGGGCGGCAATCAGCAGAAAATCGTCCTAGCGCGGGAGATTGAACGAAACCCTGATTTACTGCTCGTAGGCCAACCCACGCGCGGCGTCGATATTGGGGCGATTGAGTTTATCCACCAACAAATTGTCGCTTTGCGAGATCAGGGTAAGGCAATCTTGCTAGTGTCTGTTGAGCTAGACGAAATTTTCGCGCTCTCGGATCGTATTGCGGTGATGTTCGACGGGCAGCTTATGGGTTTCCGTGATCCTGCGAAAACAGATGAAAAAGAGCTGGGCCTGATGATGGCTGGCGTCGTTGAAGAAGAGGCAGCATAATGGAAAAGATGCCAGCATGGGCCGACGCGGTCCTCGTCCCGCTTATCTCGCTGTTGCTCGCAGCTATTCTTTCAGCGCTTGTGATCATTGGCATCGGTGAGGACCCCGTGGCGGCGGTCAAGCTCATGGTGCAAGGCTCTTTGGGCAGCACATATGGCTGGGGTTACACGCTTTATTACGCGACGAACTTCATGTTCACAGGGCTCGCTGTCGCCGTTGCCTTCCATGCACGCATGTTTAACATCGGCGGTGAAGGCCAAGCGATGCTGGGCGGGCTAGGTGTGGCTGTTGTTTGCCTTTACATGCCTTGGCCACATTGGTCATTGGCCTTGATTTTCGCGACCTTGTCATCCGCTGTGTTTGGCGCTGCTTGGGCGTTCCTACCTGCGTATTTACAAGCGAAACGCGGCAGTCACATCGTGATCACGACAATTATGTTCAACTTCATCGCTGCGGCTTTGCTCAATTATCTCCTCGTTAACGTTATGCGCCCCAAAGGATCGATGGACCCAGCAACCGCGAAGTTTCCTGAAACGACGCATCTACCGACGCTGCACGATATCCTAGAACCTTTCGGCATCGCATTCTCCAAAGCAGCCCCAGCGAATGTGTCGCTGATCGTTGCAATCATCGCCTGTGTCGCGGTCTACTTCCTAATCTGGCGCACGCGTTTGGGCTACGAAATCCGCGCTTTCGGACACTCAGAGTCAGGTGCGAAATACGCAGGCATCAGCCCTGTGAAAATCACAGTTGTCGCGATGCTTATTTCAGGTGGCCTCGCTGGTATGATGGCGATCAACAATGTCATGGGCGAAGGCGAGCGCCTAATCATGAACTCGACAGAAGGCGCAGGTTTCATAGGTATCGCTGTCGCACTAATGGGGCGTTCACATCCCTTCGGAGTATTCCTTGCCGCGATCTTGTTCGGCTTCCTCTACCAAGGCGGGGCAGAGTTGGCGCTTTGGACGACCATCCCACGCGAATTGATCGTGGTGATCCAAGCGCTGGTGATTCTCTTCACAGGCGCGCTTGATAATATGGTGCGTATGCCGCTTGAAAAACTCTTCCTGATATTTCGCAAGGGAGATGCATGATGGACTTTCTGACAATCATCCAAGTGCTCGACAGTACTGTGCGCCTCGCTACACCGCTTTTGTTGGCATGCCTTGCTGGCTTGTACTCTGAACGTGCGGGTATCTTCGACATCGGGCTTGAGGGCAAAATGCTCGCCGCAGCTTTCTTTTCTGCTGCGATTGCGGCGATGACAGGATCTGTTTGGCTCGGGCTTCTTGCGGGTATTGCCGCGTCGCTCGTTCTGTCTGGCGTGCATGGTCTCGCCTCCATTACATTCCGTGGCAATCAGTTGATTTCCGGGGTCGCAATCAATTTCCTTGCGGCTGGCATGACGGTCCTCATCGCACAGAGTTGGTTTAAACAAGGCGGGCGCACGCCCTCTCTTATTGGCGGAGGTCGTTTCAACCCGATTGAATTGCCTTTCGCAGAAACGCTCAGTACCTTTCCGATCCTTGGCCCGATATATTCAGAGCTGATTTCAGGCCATTCCATCCTTGTCTATGTCGCTTTCGCCGCTGTGCCAGCTACTTGGTGGCTGCTCTACCGCACACGTTTCGGCCTGCGTCTCCGTGCTGTCGGCGAGAACCCTGCCGCGGTTGATACGGCAGGTGTCTCTGTCGTTGGCCTGCGCTTTGCGGCCGTTGCGATTTGCGGCGTTCTTTGCGGTATTGCGGGTGCCTACCTCGCCACAGGTTTGCAAGCTGGGTTTGTTAAGGAAATGACCGCTGGTCGTGGCTTTATCGCGCTAGCTGCGCTCATTTTCGCCAAATGGCGACCTTGGTATGCACTGAGTGCTTGCCTGTTGTTTGGTTTCTTACAAGCCATCGCGCTGCGCTATCAAAATATCGACCTCGGCGCATTCACGGTGCCTGTACAGGTGATGGATGCGCTTCCCTACATCCTAACGGTAGTCATCCTCGCAGGCTTTGTAGGTAAAGCCGTTCCGCCGCGTGCGGGGGGTGAGCCGTATGTGAAAGAGCGTTAGGGTAAGTCCAGTTCCGCGATCCATATCAGTCCTGTTGTCGCAGAGGGGGCGCGCTGACTTGCATAAGACGCCCGCATGGGTTTAAGGAACCCCATGCAAATATACCTCCCCATCGCCGAAGTTTCGGTTAACGCTTTCCTCCTTTTGGGGCTGGGCGGCATTGTGGGAATACTATCAGGTATGTTTGGCGTTGGTGGCGGCTTTTTGATGACGCCACTATTGTTCTTTATCGGCATTCCCCCTGCTGTCGCGGTTGCGACGGAAGCGAACCAGATTGTCGCTTCCTCATTCTCCGGTGTTCTTGCTCATGTGAAGCGAAAATCTGTCGATTTCAGGATGGGAACGGTTCTGCTGATAGGCGGCCTTGTGGGCGCAGCTTTAGGTGTTCTTGTCTTCAACTACCTAAAGAGCATGGGCCAAGTCGATCTGCTTGTGAAGCTATGCTACGTACTGTTCCTTGGCATCATCGGCGCGCTCATGTTTGTCGAAAGCCTGAACGCGATCCGCAAATCCAAAAAGCCCGGAAGTGCGCCCAAGCGCAAGCAGCGTGGCTGGATTCACGCATTGCCGTTCAAAATGCGTTTTCGCACGTCAGGTCTTTATATTTCAGTTATTCCGCCACTAATCGTCGGTGTTTGCGTGGGCATTCTTGCAGCGATCATGGGTGTTGGTGGTGGCTTTATCATGGTGCCCGCGATGATTTATCTGCTGGGCATGCCAACCAAAGTGGTTGTCGGCACATCCCTATTCCAAATTATCTTCGTGACTGCCTTCACAACGCTCTTGCACGCCACAACCAACTTCACGGTGGACATGGTCCTTGCGGTTCTATTGCTGGTCGGCGGCGTATTTGGTGCGCAGATTGGAACGCGGATCGGCACTAAGCTTAAGGCTGAACAGTTGCGCATTCTCCTTGCGATTATGGTACTCACGGTGTGCGGCAAGCTCGCCTTCGATCTTCTTGTGATGCCATCAGAACTATATTCGCTTGGCGCGACGGGGGGGCACTGATGTTGCGCTGGCTCGCCATTCTCGTTGCCCTCGCCCTGCCCGCATCCGCGGAAGAGGTCGTGCTTGGCATGTCCCAAGACAAAGTCGCGATCACAGCGAATTTTGATGGCTCGGAAATCCTGATCTTTGGCGCGGTGAAACGTGAAGAAGCGATTCCCGAGGGAGATCCTTTGCAAGTGATCGTTGCAATCCAAGGTCCATCAGAGCCGATTACCGTGCGCCGTAAAGAAAAGCGTTTTGGGATCTGGGTGAATACGCAATCTGTGGACGTTGACGCAGCCCCGAGCTTTTACGCTGTCGCCACAAGCGCACCATTCGACGAGGTCCTCAGCTCGACCGAGGACCTGCGCTATAAGATCTCGATCCCAAGCGCGATCCGCTCTGTGGGTGCACCAATGACTGTGCAAGATTCCCAAAGCTTTACGGATGCGGTGATCCGCGTGCGCAAGGCCAACAGCCTGTTTCAGCTGAATGAAGGCAGCGTCGAGTTTTCGCAGGACACCCTGTTTAAAACGTCGATTGCGATGCCTGCGAACCTGACTGAGGGCGCATATCGCACGCGCATTTATTTGACCCGATCCGGCGTCGTTGTTTCAGAGTATGAGACGGAAATCGACGTGCGCAAAGTAGGCTTGGAACGTTGGCTTTACACGTTGTCGCGTCAACAACCTTTGATCTATGGGTTGCTATCCCTCGCCATCGCAATTTTCTCGGGTTGGGCTGCCTCGGCGATCTTTACGGGTTTGCGCCGCGGCTAACAAATCATCCGTCGTTAGAATGGGTTTCAGCTCTCTTCGCTTTCCAAGGTCAGTGTTGCCGCCGGTGTGGCGCGCAAATCATCCACCTGCAACAGACCTGAAGGGCGCGACAAGCGGTTGCGCGTCACCCAGATAAGCCGCTCTTGAGCACGGGTGATGGCAACATAAGCAAGACGCTTCCAAAGCGGTTGGCCGGCTTCGACCCGCCCCATGCGCGCCGCAACAAATAGATCCGGCGAAAACACTTGCACCGTATCCCACTGACTTCCTTGCGCTTTATGAATTGTAACGGCGGCACCATGTAAGAAGGTCGCACCCATGCGGGCCGCAAACGGGATGAACGGTTCCTCTTCATCAGGCATTTCGATTTTCACGATTGATGCTGCCGAGACTTGCGGGTCTTCGGCGCCCATCACGTGCAAACGCGAAAATCCGGGCTTGCGACCGGGTCCAAGGTAGATGACCTGCGCCCCTTTAATCAGGCCGCGTGCTTCCAGATCGAGACGCTTTTTGCGGTGCTTCAACGGGAGTTCGATACCATCACAAATTAACGGTTCCCCCTCAAGAAGCGCGTCAGACGGTGCGGCATGCACGGAGCGGAACGCGTTGATCAACCTGATCCGCGTCGCATTGCGCCACACGAGAACAGGGGAGCGCGCCATCAAATCAACTTCGACGCGCTGACCCCAAACAACGCGCTCATCTTTCTGCGCGGCCTCTTCAACCATCTTTTCAAACGACTGAAAATCCAATTGCGGGTCCGCCAAAGCATGAGCAAGATCAAGAATCGGATTGTCCGCATCTTGGCGATGAATTCGGCTGAGCTCCAATTTGCGCGGACCACTCAACCCATCAAACACCATCGCACCCGATTGATTGACAGGCGCAAGCTGAGCAGGGTCGCCGAACAAAACCAAGGTCGGGAAAATCTCTTTCAAATCATTGAACTGCTTTTCATCGAGCATTGAGGATTCATCGACAAACCCAATATCAAGCGGATCTTCACGACGTTTCCAGCCTGTGATGAAGTCAGATCCGCGCAAACCTGCTGTCGCCAATGCGCCAGGGACGGACTTATTGAGCTGGTAAAACTCCATCGCGCGATCAAGCGCTTCGTCTGTAAGTCCCTCAATGCTGGGACGTTCACCATTACCCGCAAGCCATTCGGCAACTTTTTCATATTCTGGATCATATACGGGGGTGTAAAGAATGCGGTGGATGGTCGTCGCAGGCACGCCACGCATCCGCAAAACGAATGCGGCTTTGTTTGTGGGTGCGAGAATCGCAAGCGTGCGCTTGTCTTTCTTTTTGCGGCTCTCAAATTCGCCGGACACAATGCCAACGCCAGCCGCTTCAAGCGCTTTGTAAAGTTCGGCCAAAAGCAACGTTTTCCCAGAACCCGCCTTACCGATCAGAGCCATTACGCTTTGCTCTGGACCTTGCGGGGGCATGAGCAGCGAGTCCTCTAGATCGATGCCCGCAGAACGCAGCATATCTGTCACCGCATCAAAAGCGGCAGCCTGATCGTCAGAGAGGGTAAGGGATGGGAGCGACATGAGGCTCAAACTATCTGCACCCCATGCAAAGTGCCAGCACTGGTTTGTTTAACTCAAGCGAATTCTGATACTTTTGGGGCGTCTGATCCGAAGGCACGCTCGAACCAGAGCTTTGAAAGTGCGGCAGAAATTCCTGCTTTTTGTGCGACACGCATACGCGCTTCATCGGTGAAAGACCAAAGTCCGACGCTAATTTTCTCGCGACCGTCACCTGTGCTGCCCAGCACCTCAGGGCTTGCCCCTATCATGCGATAGATGCGCACCATGCGCGCATCAAACACACCGACAAAATGCTTCACCCCAAAGTTCTCCATGACCTCGCCCCCAGCCAGCATTAAGGCTGCGGCTGTGCGCGGCTCTGTGTTGCGTGCAAGACAAAATCGGGTGCATTCCCAGATAAATGGATTGCGCACATCACCGCCACCAAGGATCTCAGAGAAGTGTTCATTCACCATTGTACGCCCCGTGCTGGGCAGTAACCGCATCGAGCCACCGTGCGTACCATCCGCTTTTTGATAGATCACATAGAGAGGGTTGTGGCTGTCGTATTCATCGCGCTCATAGCCATTGTCTTCAAGCTTCACATCCCAACCAAGCCGTATTTTGAATTGATCCGCACGGTCGAGAAACATGGTTTCTTTCAACAAGGGCGCTGTCTTAAGTTCATTTGCATACAAGTATCTGATCATTGCCGCACTCCACACAAATTTGATGTGGCAGCTTGCGACTAATGATTTTAGGGCATGTGAACGGGCCGCGCGGTAGCTTAAATCTTACACAACGATCAGCCCATGGCTCATCGCGCGCGCGACAGCGTGGGTCGTATTGATTGCCCCCAATTTGAAGCGGGCAGATTCAATGTAGACCCGCAACGTGTGCTCCGAGATCTCCATCGTATCGGCTGCTTTCGCACGGTTGAAGCCCATAGCGAGAAATGTCATCGCGTCCGTTTCACGCGGCGACAGCGTTGTTAAGGCTTCGGGAACGCGGTCGGGTTCGAACTCCAACGCTTTCTGGTTGAAGAAATGCGCGAGCAGGATCAACTGGCGGCGGTGTTTATTTTTGAAGGTTTGCCAATCCTCATCAGAGCAATGATGTGACGCCGTGAACAACGCGTATTGCCCGTTCGGCCCCCTCATCGGGATAGAGAAACCTTGATTGCCAACCCCATATTCCAACGCTTCCGCGCGAAAACCGCGCGCCGCTTTTGATGACCAATCGAGACGTTTCCAATCAACGGGATGAAACCTTTGATAGCACCCTAAAATCACCGGATCTATGCGAAGGTATTCTTTCTCTAAATATCGTTCAACCCAACCAGGTGAATATGTGCCACACCCGTATTGGTCCCCCTGGCTATTTACCCAGTGATAGACCATATGGTCGATCTTGTAGGCCTCGCACAGCTTGACGATAGCCGTCTGTAGGTCTTCACGCCCGGAAGCGCGTTCCAACTCGGCCAGGCTGCGGTCCACGTCCACGTTGTTCAGTTTTTGAGCCAAGGATTGGCCTTTCGATCAATGCATCAAGTTCTGCGGACGCCACGCGATGTGCGCATTCAAGCTCGTTCTCCAAAGCTTTGAGGCCGTTCATAGAAGCGAAAGCTTTCAAGTCCGTTAGAACGTCAAGTATCCAAGTGTTGTTCATAAATGACTCTCGTTATTAGATGTTAATGAATAGTTAACTCAACCCTAACATGAGTCGGTTAATGAGTAGTATTCACGGAAAACAACTCCCCAGAAGTAGCGAGGGAGAGAAATGCACCTATTGAGAATGCGTTTAACACCTCTGAAACGCGAAGCGCCCGCGATCAAAAACCTGATTCGCGGGCGCTTTGGTTTCCAAATTGGAAACAGCTAAGCCTATTTAGCAGAAAGAGCGTCTTCAAAAGTACGCAGACCCGTCTTCGGCGCTTGCACGAGTACCGACATATTGCCCGGCTTATGTTCATTGCGCAGCATTTTCATGTGAGCTTCGCGAAGATCGTTCCATTCGAACACTTCGGACATGCATGGATCAAGACGACGCTCCAGCATCAACTGGTTCGCAGCAGAGGCCTGCTTGAGGTGTGCAAAGTGGCTGCCCTGAAGACGCTTCTGGTGCATCCACATATAGCGCACGTCAAACGTCAGGTTAAAACCGGATGTGCCCGCACAGATGACAACCATGCCACCCTTCTTCACCACAAACGTGGAAACAGGGAAGGTTGCTTCGCCCGGGTGTTCGAACACCATGTCGACGTTGTTGCCTTTACCTGTGATGTCCCAGATCGCCTTGCCAAATTTGCGCGCTTCTTTGAACCAATCTGCATATTCGGGCGTATTCACCGTTGGCAGTTGACCCCAGCAGTTGAAATCCTTGCGGTTCAACACGCCTTTGGCGCCCAAACCCATAACAAAGTCGCGCTTGGATTCATCAGAGATCACGCCAATCGCATTTGCGCCAGCCGTATTGATCAACTGGATCGCATAGGATCCAAGACCGCCAGATGCGCCCCAAACAAGAACGTTTTGACCCGGTTTCAAATCATGCGGTTCATGCCCAAATAGCATCCGGTACGCGGTCGCGAGAGTGAGCGTATAGCACGCCGCCTCTTCCCAAGTCAGATGCTTAGGACGGTGCATTAGTTGCTGCGCCTGCACGTTGGTGAACTGCGCGAACGAGCCGTCAGGCGTTTCGTAACCCCAGATACGCTGGCTTGGCGAATACATCGGGTCGCCGCCATTGCAATGCTCATCATCACCATCGTCTTGGTTGCAGTGAACGACGACTTCATCGCCAACTTTCCAGCGCTTCACTTTGTCACCAACCGCCCAAACGATGCCAGACGCATCAGAACCCGCAATATGGAAGGGTTTACCGTGACCATCAAACGGTGAAATCGGCTGACCCAAAGAAGCCCAGACACCATTATAATTCACGCCTGCGGCCATCACGAGAACAAGCACTTCATGGCTATCGAGCACTGGAACGTCGACCACTTCCTGCTGCATCGCTGTATCAGGCTCGCCATGGCGTTCGCGGCGGATCGCCCATGTATACATTTTCTTCGGGACATATCCGAGCGGGGGCATTTCGCCCATTTCATACAGGTCCTTCTCCGGCGCATCATACGCCACAATCCCAGTCTCTGTGTCTAAAGCCATGGTGCCCTCCTCAATACAGTGCTGTGGCGCAGAATCGCCGTGTCATATTCTGGGGTAGAGAGGTTCACGCAACAATGCAACTCAAGAAAGTCAATTTGCGTAACTTTATAACCCAGCAACCGCAGCATTGATGCTGCGGTTGCACGCTACCGTTTCAAGTGCGCAATAGAGTTGGCATAATAGCGCAACGCAAAACGCTGCTTCTCATCAACGACAATCATATCGCCTTCTGTTTGTAAAATGCGGCGTTCACTCAGGTGCTTGAGCGCAATTTCAGCAGCATAACTAATCTCACCACGCGGCATATGAATGTGCGCGCTTTTCAACTTGCTCAGCTCAGCATCCAGAAGCGCGGGCAATTCATCGCATTTCACGCTTTCGCGGTCGCACATCACGGAGGCAAGCAAAGGTACAGGGACGACAGGGACAATATCCGCGATCCTTTGCATTAGTTCTGTCGCCAATTGCTCCGCATCAGGCGCGCCGTGGGTCTGCACATGAGCGCTAAGCGAAACAGCGGGACCGAAACTGACCGCGGCATATCCGAAACGATGAAAGCGTCCGCTAATGCGCAGCCAAAACTGTTTAACAAAAAAACCGGTCACAACACTAATGCGCGCACGAAACCGGCGCGTGCCTGCCACATCCGCAGCCATCAGAATGCGATCTTCTAGCACCCTGTCATAGTTCAAAGCGACTGGGACGAATAAAACATCGCGGTCGCCATTGGTGTAACCATCGGTGATATATTTGAGCAGGCCCAGTTTCGGCGGTGCTAATTTCCCATCGAGTGATAGCCCACCCTCAGGAAACATCGCTTGCGTGACCCCGGCTTGCGTTGCCAGACGCACATATCGCGCCAAAACCCGTCGATAGAGATCCCCGCGTGATTTGCGGCGGATAAAGTAGGCACCCATCGCCTTGATTAAACGGCTCAGCGGCCAAACCCGCGCCCATTCCCCAACGGCGTAAGCAAGCGCGGAGCGTTCAGCCGCCAAATAAGTGACCAAAACATAATCCATGTTGGAGCGGTGGTTCATCACAAAAACAACCGTCGCGTCTTTGTCCAGCGCGCTTAGCCCCGCACCATCATGATAGCCCAAGCGCACACGATAAAGCGCATTGCTCATCCCGCGCGCAATTCGGATCGCGATACCGAAATAGGCAGTTGCACTGAACGAGGGGACAATTTCGCGGGCATATTTGCGCGCTTGCTCGAACGCTACGTTTTCAGGGACGCTGTTGCGTTTTGCGTGATCCGCGATCGCTTGGCTCACCTCAGGATCATAGATCAGGCGTTGGATCATGTCGTAACGCCGCGCCAATTTGAATGGTTCAATCGGGCGTTCTAGACGTTCGTTCACACGCTTTACGACGCGCTCCATCCGGCGGCGAAAGAACCAGCGCACAGACGGGAACAGAAAATGGGATGCAAAGGTAACCACCGCAAAAAGCAGGATCAAAATAAAGAGCCAAATCGGCAGTTCAACAGTTTGCATCATCTGCGGACCCTTGCAGCAAGGGCCCCGAGGGTAAATATGTTTCTTATCAGCATGCAAAGGATATCTCAAAAATGTCGAGCTTTCGCATCACTCAAGGGTTCACAGAGGCCGAGCGCTCCATCGTCGCAGCACTGTTTTGGGAAGCCTTTGGTGCAAAGCTCTCTGTTGGTCTCGGCCCCGAGGCAAAAGCGCTGAAGTTTCTAGCGCGCGTTGCTGACCCACAATTTGCGCCTTGCGCGCGTGATGCCAACGGGACCCTATTGGGCTTCGCGGGCTTCAAAACAAGCGAAGGCGCGTTGATCGGAGATGGGTTTGGCAACCTGCGCGCGGTGTTCGGTACACTGGGTGCCATATGTCGCGCTGCATTGCTGTCATTGCTGGAACGCTATTTGAAAAACGAAACCCTGTTGATGGATGGCATCTTCGTCACACAGAATGCGCGTGGTATGGGGTTTGGCAGCGCATTGCTGCAAGCAATCGAGGCCGAAGCAAACCAAAAAAACTGTCGCGACGTGCGTCTCGATGTGATCGACAACAATCCTCGTGCACACGAATTGTGTGAGCGCGAAGGCTTTGTCGCTGGCAAAGTACAGATGCTTGGTCCTCTCAAACATTTCTTCGGGTTTTCAAGTGCCACTGAAATGCGCTTTACGCTGCACTCGCATTCTTGAAAATGCCGCAACGCGGCGAATTGACAGTTGCGTAAAATTCCACATATACATTTCCAAACGCAATAAAATTACTCAAGTGATTCAAGAAGGCTCGCCATGACTGATACACAAACTGCCGTTAAAAAAGATCGCCCTTGGCTCATTCGGACCTATGCGGGCCACTCAACAGCGAAAGCGTCCAACGCGTTATACCGTGGGAACTTGGCAAAAGGTCAAACCGGTCTGTCCGTCGCTTTCGATCTTCCAACGCAAACAGGCTATGACAGCGATCATGTGCTCGCTCGCGGTGAAGTTGGCAAAGTTGGCGTGCCCGTGTGCCACCTCGGCGATATGCGCACGTTGTTCGATCAAATTCCGCTTGAGGACATGAACACATCAATGACGATCAACGCGACCGCCCCTTGGTTGCTTGCTCTGTATGTGGCCGCTGCAGAAGAGCAAGGTGCGGATGTATCCGAACTGCAAGGCACCGTGCAGAACGATTTGATCAAAGAATACCTGTCGCGCGGTACATATATTTGCCCGCCAAAACCCAGCCTTAAGATGATCGCGGATGTGGCAGAATATTGCTACACGAACATCCCCAAATGGAACCCGATGAACGTTTGTTCCTATCACTTGCAAGAGGCAGGCGCGACGCCAGAGCAAGAGCTGGCCTTCGCCTTAGCAACCGCTACAGCCGTTCTCGATGAACTCCGCCCGCGCGTTCCTGCCGAAGACTTCCCAACCCTTGTTGGGCGTATCTCTTTCTTTGTGAATGCGGGCATTCGGTTTATCACTGAGATGTGCAAAATGCGCGCGTTCGTAGATCTATGGGATGAAATTTGTCTAGAGCGTTATGGCGTTCAGGACCCAAAGATGCGCCGCTTTCGGTACGGTGTTCAGGTCAACTCGCTTGGTTTGACCGAGCAGCAACCAGAGAACAACGTCTACCGGATCCTCTTGGAAATGCTGGCAGTGACCTTGTCCAAAAATGCCCGCGCCCGCGCCGTGCAACTCCCTGCATGGAACGAAGCACTTGGCTTGCCGCGTCCTTGGGATCAGCAATGGTCGATGCGCATGCAACAAATCCTTGCCTATGAAACGGACTTGTTGGAATTCGATGATCTGTTTGACCAAAACCCTGCCGTGGATCGCAAAGTTGAAGAGCTTAAGTCAGGCGCGCGTGCGGAGCTTGCGAACCTTAGTTCCATGGGCGGAGCCATTGATGCGATTGATTACATGAAGTCGCGTCTGGTGGACTCCAACGCAGATCGCCTCAACAAGATCGAGCGCAATGAAACCATCGTCGTGGGCGTGAACAAATGGCAGCAGGGTGAGCAATCACCATTGCAAACAGAAGATGGCGGCATCATGGTCGTGGATCCCGCGGTGGAAGACGAGCAAATTGCGCGTCTAAACGATTGGAAAGCCAGTCGCGATGCCCAAGCTGTGCAAACTGCGCTCTCAGACTTACGCGAGGCATCAAGCAAGGGCGAAAACGTAATGCCTGCCTCCATCCAAGCTGCGAAAGCTGGCGTCACCACTGGCGAATGGGCCGCCGAAATGCGCAAAGTCCACGGTGAATACCGCGGCCCGACAGGCGTCTCCGCATCCGTGTCGAATAAGACAGAAGGCCTCGACGATATCCGTGAGGCTGTGAACGTGGTCAGCGATAAACTTGGTCGTCGCCTTAAGTTCCTTGTGGGAAAACCGGGTCTTGATGGGCACTCCAATGGGTCCGAGCAGATTGCGTTCCGTGCACGCGACTGCGGTATGGATATCGAATACGATGGTATTCGTTTGACGCCTGAAGAGCTTGTCTCCTCAGCGATTGAGACCAAAGCACATGTGGTCGGGCTATCGATCCTTTCTGGCAGTCACATCCCATTGGTCGAAGACCTGATGAAACGCATGAGCGATGCGGGGCTTGGCGACACCCCCGTAATCGTTGGTGGCATCATCCCAGATGATGACGCTGAGCGTTTGCGCGCGATGGGTGTTGCACGGGTCTATACGCCCAAAGATTTCGAATTGAATGCGATCATGAAAGATATCGTCACGCTTGCTGATCCCAATGCAATTGCGGCTCAGTGATTGACCCTGCCGCGAGGCGGTTCTACCGTCCAGCGCATGACAAACACTCTCAACATCCGCCCGCTTAAGCAAAGCGACGAAGCAGATTGGCACCGTCTTTGGTTCGCATATCTCGAATTTTATGAAAGCAGCGTTCCCGAAGAGGTCTATGCGACCACATTCGAGCGTCTAATTGACCCTGCAAACACCGCGCAATGCGCCGCTTTGGCGTTTAGCGATGACAAGCCTGTCGGCCTCGTCCATTGGATTTATCATCCGCACAACTGGAAGATCGAAGACGTCATCTACCTGCAAGATCTCTACACCGATCCATCTGTGCGCGGCAAAGGCATCGGGCGAGCTTTGATCGAACATGTTTACGATGTGGCCGATCAAGGCGAGACGCCGACGGTCTATTGGATGACGCAAGAATTCAACGCAACAGCGCGCCAACTTTATGACCGCATCGCAAGCAAAACCGAATTCGTACAATACAAACGTTAGGACTCGCCCATGACCATTCACATCGGTGCCGACAAAGGCCAAATCGCTGAAACCGTCCTTATGCCCGGTGATCCCTACCGCGCGAAATGGGCGGCTGAGACATTTCTTGAGGGCGCAGAGCTTGTAAACGAAGTGCGCGGAATGCTGGGTTTTACGGGCACTTGGAAAGGCAACCGCGTGACGATCCAAGGCAGCGGAATGGGCATGCCATCACTGTCGATCTATGCCAATGAATTGCTGAAAGATTATGGTGCAAAGACCTTGATCCGCATCGGGTCTTGCGGAGCGATGCAGCCTTATGTCGGCATCCGAGACGTGATCATCGCGATGACCTCTTCGACGCTCTCCACACCTTCGCTAGGGTTTTTCAAAGAGCTAAACTACGCGCCCTGCGCCCACTGGGGATTGTTGAGCGCGGCTGTGAGTGCGGCAGAAGCAAAGGGCACCAAGACGCATGTTGGCGGCATCTATTCAGCAGATGTTTTCTATGATGAGCGCCCTGATCTGAATGAGCAGATGACCCGACATGGCATCCTTGGTGTGGAGATGGAAGCGGCAGAACTTTACACGCTTGCCGCCCGCTATGACGCGCGCGCCTTGGCAGTGCTGACCGTGTCGGATCACTTGATCACTGGTGACGCTTTGCCCTCTGACGACCGCGAAAGCAGTTTTGGCGAAATGGTAGAAATCGCTTTGGAAGCGGCTTTTGCCTAACGCCCGTGCGTGCCGTCGTACCCGTTTGGTTGCGGCGTCTCCCACCCTATTAGCGCGTCAGCTTTGGGCTTGAACACTTCGACCAACAGCGGATGACATTGCGCCTCGTCGCTAGAATGAACACTTGAGCAATCCCCGCCGGGGCAAGCGCTGAGTGCACCAAGCAGGTCAATTTCTGCGAAAAACTCCAGATAGTCATCTGGCCGCACAGGGCTGGATTTCATGAAATACTGACCAGTATCGCGCGTAAACCCAGTACACATGAAAACGTTGAGCACGTCATGCACATGCGGTTCTGCTTCTTTCAGGGAGACGCCAAGGTGATCCGCCAAAGCACGCGTCAGGTTCGAATGACAGCAATGGTGATATTGCGTTCCAGACAGTAGATTGCCCGTGTACGGATCGCAGCGTGTGCCGATCACATCGTGCACAGAGCCGCCATAGCGATCGATGCCATACCACTCAAGCGTGTCCATAGTGATTGTCGCCATAGGTCGCAAGGTGGGAAGAGAACTCCACATGCTCTCAGCTTTGGTGATATGCGTGCCATGCAGCGCCCGCGTTTTGCCGGAATAAAAACGCTCGCTCAGATCATTTGCATTCCATAGATTTAGATCGCCCACTTGAGGGCCATCGGGGCACGAGATGCTAAAGAAATGGCCCGCGGGCGCGTGAAATGTGCGCGCATCACGCGCAGGCACCTGTACCTCATCAACCTTCACAGCATCTTTGCGGGCTTCGCTGTAAAGCGCCATATCCCGCTTTGGCAAACCGGCAACAGGATAGCATACTACAGGCTCAATGTTGCGTCGATCTTCGGCATCGCTTGGTTGGTTTGGCATTTTACGCTCCCTCATTAAGAGCATAAAAAACCCGCTGCACCAAAACGCAACGGGTCAGTTTAATTTTTCTAGAAAAATCGCGTTCTTAAACGGTGCGCTCGACCATCATTTTCTTGATCTCTGCGATTGCCAGCGCAGGGTTCAAACCCTTCGGGCATGTCTTTGCGCAGTTCATAATCGTGTGACAGCGATAAAGTTTGAATGGATCTTCGAGTTCATCCAGCCGCTCACCCGTCGCCTCATCACGGCTGTCGATAATCCAGCGATATGCATGCAGCAATGCAGCTGGTCCAAGATAGCGATCGCCATTCCACCAATAAGATGGGCAAGACGTAGAGCAACACGCGCACATGACGCATTCATAGAGACCGTCAAGTTTCTTGCGATCCTCAATAGATTGCTTCCACTCTTTCGCTGGGCGATTTGTCTTTGTCTCAAGCCAAGGCATGATCGACGCGTGTTGTGCATAGAAATGCGTCAGGTCCGGGATCAAATCTTTCACGACAGGCATGTGTGGGAGCGGGTAGATCTTAACATCGCCCTTCACCTCATCCATGCCATAAATGCAGGCGAGTGTGTTGATCCCATCGATATTCATCGCACAGGATCCGCAAATTCCCTCACGGCACGAACGGCGGAATGTCAGCGTCGGATCAATCTCGTTCTTTATCTTGATCAGCGCGTCCAAAATCATTGGGCCGCAATTGTCCATATCAACCCAATAGGTATCTACAGACGGGTTTTTTCCGTCATCTGGGTTCCAACGATAAATCTGGAATTTACGGATATTATTCGCACCTTCCGGTTTCGGCCACGTTTTGCCGGTCGTCATGCGGGAATTCTTGGGGAGGGTCAGTTGTACCATCGTCTCACTCCTTTACGTGAACAGGCCAAGGCCGTTTTTTGAAATACAATGCATCGTGTCAGGACGCGGCGCGATCCCTGTTACAATTTCGACTGTCGCGGGTATTACACTAGTCGCTCCAGCTTTGGCGATTTCGAAGATCTCTCCCCGCGAGGCATTATCTATTACACAGTCTGTGATCGGGGCTGCATTCACGCCTGTAAACTTCTGCGCGACAACCCCGTTCACCACAGTTTTCGCCGTGTTGCGCGCAACTGTGCCAGCGGCGTCATTTGCTTGCAAACAGGCACCAAGGGTGAATGCGACAGAAATTGCTTGCAAAATCCGCATTAGAAAGTCCGCTCTTTTGGGGCGATCTTCTTGAGGCTGATGCCACCGTCGGCCTCAGTCGTCAGCGGATCGGTCACAACAGGACGGTGCGAGAGCGCAACGTTCTTGCCATCAACGCGGCTGATCGTGTGCACGCGCCAGTTTTCATCATCACGCGTCGCGTAATCCTCATGCGCATGTGCACCACGGCTTTCTTTGCGCGCCTCGGCACCAACAATCGTCGCCAAAGCGTTCGGCATCAGGTTTGTCAGCTCAAGCGTTTCCATCAGATCGGAATTCCACACCAAAGAGCGATCCGTCACTTTCAAATCATCCACTTTGGACGCGACGTTCGTCATCTTTTCTACGCCTTCTTTCAGCGTTTTATCGGTGCGGAAGACCGCTGCGTCTTCTTGCATGGTTTTCTGCATTTCGAGGCGCAGTTCAGCAGTTGGCGTTGCGCCACTTGCGTTACGCAGGCCATCAAAGCGATCAAATGCGAAATCAACAGAGGCTTGATTCAGGGCTGCGGGCACTGCCTCCGCATCCACAACTTTACCAGCGCGGATCGCAGCGGCGCGGCCAAAGACCACGAGGTCGATCAGCGAGTTGGAGCCAAGACGATTCGCGCCGTGCACAGACGCACAGCCCGCTTCACCAACAGCCATAAGGCCCGGAACAACGGCGTTCGGATCTTTCGCTGTCGGATTCAGAACTTCGCCGAAGTAGTTCGTCGGAATACCGCCCATATTATAGTGAACCGTCGGCAGAACTGGAATTGGCTCTTTGTTAACGTTCACGCCGGCGAAAATCTTAGCGCTTTCCGAGATACCTGGGAGGCGTTCCGCCAGAGCATCAGCAGGCAAGTGCGACAGGTTCAGGTGGATGTGATCGCCGCCCGCACCAACACCACGCCCTTCGCGGATCTCCATAGTCATACAGCGCGATACATAATCACGCGGCGCGAGGTCTTTGTAGTTAGGCGCATAGCGCTCCATGAACCGTTCGCCCTTGGAGTTGGTGAGATAACCGCCTTCCCCGCGCGCACCTTCCGTGATCAAGCAGCCAGAGCCGTAAATCCCTGTCGGGTGGAACTGAACAAACTCCATGTCCTGCAAAGCGAGACCCTGACGTGCGACCATGCCACCGCCATCACCCGTGCATGTGTGCGCAGACGTCGCAGAGAAATACGCGCGCCCATATCCGCCCGTCGCAAGCACAACCATCTTCGCATTGAAGACATGCATCGTTCCGTCATCAAGCTTCCAGCAAACAACGCCTTGGCATTGGCCGTCTTCGGACATGATCAAATCAATCGCGAAGTATTCAATGTAAAATTCCGCATTATTTTTCAGGGATTGGCCATAGAGCGTGTGTAGGATCGCGTGACCTGTGCGGTCCGCTGCGGCGCATGTGCGCTGCACGGGTGGACCTTCGCCGAATTCTGTCGTGTGACCACCGAATGGACGCTGATAAATCTTGCCCTCTTCTGTGCGTGAGAAGGGAACGCCGTAGTGCTCCAACTCATAGACCGCTTTAGGCGCTTCGCGCGCGAGGTATTCCATCGCGTCGGTATCGCCCAGCCAATCAGAGCCTTTGACGGTGTCATACATATGCCACTGCCAGTTATCTGGACCCATGTTGGACAAGGACGCGGCAATGCCACCTTGCGCTGCAACTGTGTGCGAACGCGTCGGGAAAACCTTGGTCACACATGCTGTGCGCAGGCCCTGCTCTGCCATGCCAAGCGTCGCGCGCAAACCTGCGCCACCCGCGCCAACCACCACAACATCATAGTCGTGGGTTTCATATTCATAAGCTGCCATCTGGGATGCTCCGAAACTTAAAGGGCGAGTTTAGCGATGGCGAAAATGCCAACCGCTGCTGCGCCGTAGCTGAGGCAGGTTAGGAGAATGATCAGAACTTTCTGCATGAGACCATGCACATAATCCTCAATCAGCACCTGTGCGCCGTCATTGAAATGTTTGAACCCGACAAGGGTCGTCAAAGCGGCGACAATCGCAGGAAAGGGCCGTCCGAAATAGGTCATGACCTCAGCGTAGTTAGATCCGAGGGTACCGCCGAATGTGAAGATGAACATCGGCAAAAGAAAAAGCAAAGCCACGGAGCTTACTTTCATCGACCAGAAGTGATGAGTGCCAGATTTTGCGCTGCCCATGCCGGTTGCGCGTTTTCGGTCTGTTAAGAATGCCATGTCTCGCGCCCCTTTAAATGATGATGACAGTGATAAGCGTCAGCAAGATCGAACCGCCGATCACAGCGTAGCCCATCTTTTCGGCTGTGTTGATCTCTAGACCAATCGCATTGTCCCAGATCAAGTGACGCACGCCCGCGAGCGTGTGATACCACATGCCCCAAAGCGACAAGAACAGCACAAGATCGCCGAACCAGCTGGTCAGGAACCCATTTGCGACCGCGAAATAGCTCTCCGATGTGGCGGCGGCCAAGAACCACCAAACAATGAGCAGTGCTGCAAGGAGCATTGCGTTGCCTGTGATCCGCGTCAAAATCGAAGTCATAGATGTCAGTTGCGGCCGGTATATTGAGAGATGCGGCGAGAGCGGGCGATTGCCCCTATTCACATCAGCCATGATTAAATCCTTTTTCGAGTCCCTATATTCTTTTTAGCGCATTATTCGCCCCTGTCACCTGACAGGATCTAAACAACGCGCGGTAATTTGGCGCAATTTGCAGAAATTTTGAATTTTGTGATCACACAAACTTTAGCTGTGATCACAAAATTAATTCGTACTAATTTGTTTGGCAATTCCGCTCAGCCAGCCTGTCAACTCACGGCACATTGTTATGCTCGGTTCATCTAGATCGTAGAATGCGTTAGCTTCGCCGCAGTCTTCCAGCTTGACTGGAATATCGCGCGGCCAACTGAACTCAACGTTCAGAGCTTTAATCTCTTGCGAGATTACTGAGTTTTCAGCACCCGCTTGCAAGACCAGCTTGCCTTTTAGAGCGTTGCTTTTGCTCATCTCATCAAGGACGCCGTTCCAGCTATCCGACGCCATAGCGAATTCGTCTTCGCAACCATCCGCACGCTCTTGCGGCAGCTCAAGATCGCTGGCGAAATCTTCGCGCGCATCAGGATCAGCCCCATAAAACAAACACACAGTATTGAAATAACGTTGTTCGTCAGGCCCGTGTGTGTCCCAAAAAGCCGGCTCATCCTGCGCTTCAGCCCAGAAAAGGCTGGCGCTGTCATAGGCAATGACTTCCGCATCATCACTGTCATAGAGCGCGTCGATCAACAGGATCGAGAGCGAGTCCGCTGCATCTTCTTCCTGCCCAAAGATCGGCACTTGCATCTGATCAATGACCGCGTGGCCCAATTCATGGTAGAAAATCGCTAAGAGGTTGTTCGCTGTAAAATCCGCAAATGCTGGGGCCGGCAGAAGAGTTAAGGCCGTCATAAACGCACGGATCATTTCGGCAATACCACCCAATAATCAAGATCCAGCAGAACATGCGACATGTGTTTACCGTTCTCGCCTTTCAGCTGGAACACGGCGTCACCCTTGTAGGCCACCAAGCGCAAACGCAGTGCACCAACGCCCGGAGCGGAGGTGTCAGCTTTGTCCAGCACCTCGGACCACGCGCGCACAGTGTCACCGCTAAAGCACGGGTTTGCATGGGCACCGCCATTCAAGCCAACAATCATTTGTGCGTTCGCCAAACCGTTGAACGACAATGTGCGCGCCACGGAAATCACGTGACCGCCGTAAATCAGGCGTTGCCCATCATCGCGGTGGGTGGCGTCGAAGTGCACTTTCGCCGTGTTCTGCCAAAGTCGCGTCGCCATCATATGCTCGGCTTCTTCGATAGTCACACCATCAACGTGGTCGATCTTTTCGCCAATCTCATAGTCACCCCAGCGATGCGGTTCGCCTGACATCGTGGTGTCATAGTTGGTAAAATCTAGACCATCAGGGATCACCAGATCGGAAATATGCAGCGTGCCCTTGAGGTCTGGAACAACCGTTTCCGGCGCAGGCGCAGTGTCATCGCGTTTGCGCACCATCACCCAGCGCACAAATTGCATTACAGGTTCATCGTTCTGATTAATGCCAGAGGTCCGCACATAAACGACACCGGTTTTACCGCTTGAATTTTGCTTCAAACCGATCACTTCGGACACAGAACGCAACGTGTCACCCGCATACACAGGCTTGAGCCAACGCCCCTCTGCATATCCAAGGTTCGCAATCGCGTTGATCGAAATATCGGGCACCGACTTGCCAAAGACCACGTGAAATGCAGCCAAATCATCCAAGGGTGAAGCTGGCAAACCACTTTGGCGCGCGAATTCATCGGAGGAATAAAGCGCGTGGCGCGCAGGATAAAGCGCGTGATAGAGCGCGCGCTCACCCCCAGATACAGTGCGCGGCACGGCATGATGGATCACATCTCCGATAGAATAATCTTCGAAAAAGCGGCCCGGGTTGGTCTTGAGCATTTATTGTGCTCCCAGTTTCATGTCCGGTGTGTAGGGTGCGTCGACGTCTTTGGTGACCGATTGCCCGCAACGCATGATCCCTTTGACAGGATCAAAGGTTTGCGTCGGGGAGCCATAAAGCTCCCAACCCTTCGCCAATGCATCGCTGACCTTGTGGCAAAAGACTGATGTGTCATCTTCGCTAAGGAAGCGGTAGATCTTACTCATGGATTAACCTCCAAAGGGCGACACGCCTAGCAGTAAGTGGATGGTTGCGACAACGAGGAAGCTGACCAAGGTGATGATGACCAAAAGTTTGTCTTTCTTGGCATCGCCCGGCTCCGGGCGCACCCACTCTTGGCTGCGATTGATCAAAATCACCGAAACGACCGCCCAAGCGAGCATGCCGCCAAACAGTATGATCGAGGCGAGATCGCCATTCACTAACAAATGCGCCAACGCCCAAATCTTTACCGCTGTGAGCTGCGGATGACGCATCTTGCCGCGCAAACGACCTGTCGTCGCGCTCATCCCGAAGACGAAAAACGCGCCCAGCATCAGAAGATTGTTGATATGAGTGAAGAACGCAGGTGGCGACCAAACAGGTATAAATACGGCCCAGCGATAGCCAAAGATCATCAACAGCAAGGATAGGAACAACACAAACGCAATAGGTCCCTTGCCTTTTTCACCCAGTTTTGCGCGATGCGCTGGCAAAAGACGTTTGTAAAAGTGGGCGAGGCTCCACAGAAGCAGGCCGAGAATCAAAAGGGTCATGGCTGGCTATTCCTTTGCTAGCGCGTCTATTGCCTTTGCTTTTGCCAGAATTTCACCTGCGCTGGCAACGTGTAGGTTTTCAACGATGCGTCCATCAACGACTGCGACGCCCTGCCCGTCGGCTTTAGCGGCTTCAAAAGCTGCGATTTGGCGATTGGCGAGATCAATCTCGGCATCACTTGGCGCGAAGGCGGTGTTGGTCACAGCGACCTGTGCAGGATGGATCAACGTTTTGCCGTCAAAGCCCATGTCACGCCCCTGCTCACATTCTAACGCGAGGCCGTCATCGTCTTTGAACGCATTATAAACTCCATCAACAATAACCAACCCTTCGGCTTTCGCAGCAAGCAGACACAATTGCAGCGAGGTCAGCATCGGTAAGCGGTCCGCACGGAAACGGCATTGCAGCTCTTTGGCAAGATCATTGGTGCCCATCACCATGCCCTCAAGTTTAGGATGCGCTGCGACAGCGCTTGCATTCAACATGCCGCGCGGGGTTTCCATCATCGCCCAGATTGGCAAATGACCTGTGATCTGAGCCAAAGCATCAAGATCTGCAGGCGCGGCGACCTTTGGTAGCAAGACTGCATCTGCCTTCATCTGCGCGACGGCTTTGGCGTCATCTAAACCCCACTCAGTGTCAAAGCCGTTGATCCGAACGACCTTGTAGCGCGCACCGTAACCGTCTATTTCCAGAGCCTTCTTCAAGGTGTCGCGCGCAGCGACTTTTTCATCAATTGCAACCGCATCTTCGAGATCGAAAATGATCGCATCGACCTGTATGCCACGCGCTTTATCCAACGCGCGCGGTTTTGAAGCTGGAATATAAAGAACGGAACGAAACGGGCGCTGTCGCAAATCCATGGAAGTGTCCTGAGGCTTGAATGTAATAATGTTGCGCTCAACTGCGCATTTATTTCCATTTCATTCAAGCTGAAAATGCCGCGACGCAGCAAAAATACTTCAAATTCGATCCAACACCGCCATAGCGCACGTCGGCTTAACTGAATTTACACACCTCGCCTTGCATGCTGGTTTGGTCGATCATTGCGAGACGTTGCCCAGTAGAACACTGGTTTTTAGTTCCTGCACTGGACGACCAACTGAACCGAAAGGCGCCGTTCTCAACATCCTCTGAACGCACTTCGTAGCGCCATTTTTCAAAAGGAAGATGCGATGAACAAGCAAATGATATTTGGTGCGCTCGGGTTTGGAATTCTTGCACTCGCGGGCTCGACAGCCTTTTCACAAACCAATCGCAACTGCGCGCCGCGCGACGTTGTCGTGGAACGACTTGCGCAAAAATATGGTGAGGCCCGCCAATCGGTCGGCCTCGGGGCCAACAACTCTATTGTTGAAACATTCTCCTCGTCGGAAACAGGCACTTGGACAATCACTGTAACGCTTGCCAATGGAACCACGTGTTTGGTCGCCACTGGCCAGAATTACGAAGCGCTCGCAGAAGTTCTGCCAGCCAAAGGCAACGACGCTTAGGTGAGTGCGTCGAAAATCAACTTGGTTCCCGTTAAAACAAGCAAAACGTAAGTTGTTGCGTAAAACGGCTTTTCGGGCACCAAATTATGCGCTTTCACACCCAGCCACGCGCCCAAAAGCGCAAATGGGGCGAGCGCAAGGTTTACCAGCAATAGATCCAGTGTGAATATTCCAAGAATACCGTAGGCCACCGCCTTCAGCACATTGATGATCCAGAACACAAAAACTGTGTTCGCTTGATACTCGGTTTTACTAAGCTTCAAAGACAGCATATACATCGTAGAGGGTGGGCCTCCTGCGTGGCTAACAAAACTGGTGAACCCAGATGTCGCACCCACGATCAGGCCGACGCTATCGGGCAAAGGTCGCGACGAGATCTTCAACACCCCCCATGCACGCGCTATTTGCCAAATCACAAACAGCAGTGACATGGCACCGATCAAAAACCGGATCACGTCATCATTTGTCATGCGGTACACCAAAGCCCCGATAACGACACCCGGCACACCTCCGATCAACAATAAACGTGCAGATGGCCAATGCCACTTGCGCCAATAGGGCCGCAACGTCGCGAAGTCGATCAACATCAGCAATGGCAACATCAGCCCAAGTGCTTCGCCCGGCGTGAGCACAAGCGCCAGAATCGATGACGCCGCAAAAGCCGCACCTGACCCAAATCCGCCCTTTGAAATACCTGCAAAAATCACCGCAGGGATTGCGACAGCGAAAAAGGAAAAGTCCCAAAGCACAGCTACGTCTTTCATTTTATACGCTTTGACATAGCCTTAGCGCGCTAAGTGGGGTCTTGCCAGCCTTCACAATCTTGACGCCGCAGCGCAGCACACTTGCGCAGCTCAGCAGAACACACTAGCCATGCGCCAAATTTAACGGAGCGGAGAGAGATCCATGGCCAGACCTAAGATAGCACTGATTGGTGCAGGACAGATTGGTGGCACACTTGCGCACCTCGCAGCGTTGAAAGAATTGGGCGACATCGTCCTCTTCGATATTTCCGAAGGCACGCCTGAAGGCAAAGCCCTCGATATCGCGGAATCCGGCCCATCTGAGGGTTTCGATGCGACAATGTCCGGCACACAATCTTATGAAGATATCGCTGGCGCAGACGTTTGCATCGTAACTGCGGGTGTTCCACGCAAGCCAGGCATGAGCCGCGATGACCTGCTGGGTATTAACCTTAAGGTTATGAAGTCCGTTGGCGAAGGTATCCGCGATCACGCCCCAGACGCATTCGTGATCTGCATCACCAACCCGCTTGATGCGATGGTTTGGGCGCTGCGCGAATTTTCTGGCCTGCCACACGAAAAAGTCTGCGGTATGGCGGGTGTTCTCGACTCCGCACGCTTCCGTCACTTCTTGTCAGTTGAATTCAACGTGTCCATGAAAGACGTCACAGCCTTCGTTCTAGGCGGACACGGCGACACGATGGTGCCGCTTGAGCGCTATTCAACAGTCGCAGGCATCCCATTGCCGGATCTGGTCGACATGGGTTGGACTACGCAAGACAAGCTCGACGCAATAATCCAGCGCACGCGTGACGGTGGTGCTGAAATTGTTGGCCTCTTGAAAACAGGCTCCGCTTTCTATGCGCCCGCAACGTCTGCGATCGAGATGGCCGAAGCCTTCCTCAAAGATCAAAAGCGCGTTCTACCATGTGCAGCCTATGTTGATGGCGCTTATGGCCTTGATGGTTTCTACGTTGGCGTTCCTACCGTGATCGGCGCGGGCGGCGTTGAGCGCGTGGTTAACATCAATATGAACAAAGACGAGCAAGCGATGTTCGACAAATCTGTCGATGCCGTCAAAGGCTTGGTTGCTGCATGTAAAGAGATCGACGGTTCACTCGCTTAAAATGAGTTTTTCTTAACAATTCGAAAAGCCTCGGTCTGTTTCGACCGGGGCTTTTTTACTGCATTTCATTGCAACACCGCTGAGGGTGAAAGGATATTCTCAAAAACATAGGTTTCCTCTTGAAATACGTGAAATTCATAGCACCGCTTTTGCTTTTAGCGTCAACATTCGCTGCAAAAGCTGACTCTACATTTACGACGAACGTTCATCAATATGCTGTAAAAGCGGTTTGCGCATCGGAAGGTGAGCTCGCCGAAAGCGAAATTTTTGGCTTTCAAAGCACGACGATCAATCTGCACAATCCGTTCTACGAAGATACTAAACTGCGATGGAAATTGGCGGCTGCGCAGTCTGGCTACCAAGGCGAAATCTCTAAATTTATGGATACCGATCTCCGGCCTGATGGTGCCATGCGCATCGATTGCAGCCAAATCCGAAGATGGGGCGAGGAGCACAATGCGCTCGAAAATGGCGGCTTCGAAGGTTTCGTCGTCATCCAATCTGAAAACGAATTGGATGTAACTTCGTTTCACTATGCTGGCGACAAAGAAAGCGCGCGATCAGTCGAAGTAGAAACATACCAAGTACGCAAGATAACTGCTCCAGAGAGATTTTCAGTGTCACAATGGTGACGCTCCGATGGAGGCGTTTTCCGGTTGGACAAGCCCGCAGGGGCCAGTCCGGTTTTCTAGCGCCGCTGGCGGCCAGCATATTTCAGGTGTGCCCTGGATAACTATTGGTGGGACCGGACCAAATCTAGCGCGCTATCCGAATAGCTTTTTCTTTGTCACATTGGATTTTTGCTTGTGCGACGACGGCGCGGCCAATGTGGTCGTAGATAGCCTACGAGCAGACAACTACGCACAGACGTTCTTGGACGGTCAGATCTTAACACCGAGCGTAACAAACAACTTTGGTGGAGGTCCTGCAGGAAGCGGTTCACTTGCAGCGCTTCCTTCGGCAGGACAGCATCAACTGGTCGTTTTTGCGAGAAATTTTGGCAGCTCATCAAACACACCCACTAGATTTGGTGTTGCTTTAAGCGGCACGCTTTCCTTTGAGAACGGCTATCTCGGCTAGTGTGAATAGGACTTGGTTCAAATTTCGCTTTGATTCTTGGGTGTTTCACATCTAGTTGAAATTTGTGATCACAGCATCAAATCGTGTGATCACAAATGTGCGATTTATCCGGTCTACTGCATTTTATCGTTTAATCCGCCCTTAATATTCACACTATAGGGGCAAATAATCGAAGCAAGACGGGACCGTTTCTAATGAACATCCACGAATACCAAGCCAAGGCACTGCTCAAGAGCTATGGTGCGCCAGTTTCAGATGGCCGCGCTGTGCTCAAAGCAGAAGACGCCAAAACAGCCGCTGGCGAGATGGACGGCCCACTTTGGGTTGTTAAGGCGCAAATCCACGCAGGTGGTCGCGGCAAAGGCACCTTCAAAGAGGCCGATGCAGGCGAAAAAGGTGGCGTACGCCTCGCTTTCTCCGCCTCCGAGGCTGCTGATGAAGCTAAAAAGATGCTTGGCCGTACATTGGTCACACACCAGACTGGCCCAGCGGGCAAGCAAGTGAACCGCATCTATATCGAAGATGGCTCCGACATCGAAGCGGAGCTTTATCTCGCTCTGCTCGTGGATCGTCAAACATCGCGGATTTCCTTCGTGTGCTCCACAGAGGGTGGCATGGACATCGAAGAAGTTGCAGCAGCAACGCCTGAGAAAATCATCAGCTTTTCCGTTGATCCCGCGACAGGTTACCAAGCGTTCCACGGTCGCCGCATCGCATTTGAGCTCGGCCTCAAAGGCGCGCAGGTAAAACAGTGCGTTAAGCTGATGGGTCAACTTTACCAAGCCTTCGTTGAGAAGGACATGGAGCAACTGGAGATCAACCCGTTGATCGTTCTGGAAGGCTCTGGCGATCTTAAGGTTCTCGACGCGAAGGTCGGTTTCGACGGCAACGCACTTTATCGCCACGCCGACATAATGGCACTGCGCGATGAGACAGAAGAAGACAGCAAAGAGCTGGAGGCATCCAAGTATGACCTCAACTACATCGCACTTGATGGCGAAATCGGCTGCATGGTCAACGGTGCAGGTCTCGCGATGGCGACGATGGACATCATCAAACTTTATGGTGCAGAACCTGCAAACTTCCTCGACGTAGGCGGCGGCGCTACCAAAGAGAAGGTGACAGAGGCCTTCAAAATCATCACCTCCGACCCACAGGTCAAAGGCATCCTCGTGAACATCTTCGGCGGCATCATGCGCTGCGATGTGATCGCGGAAGGCGTTGTCGCTGCGGTGAAAGAAGTCGGTCTGCAAGTTCCACTTGTTGTGCGCTTAGAGGGCACAAACGTGGAAGAAGGCAAAGCAATCATCAACAACTCCGACGTTGACGTGATTGCAGCGGACGACCTGAAAGACGGTGCACAGAAAATCGTCAAAGCGGTGAAAGGATAATCCCATGGCTGTTCTCGTAGACGAAAACACAAAAGTAATTTGCCAAGGCCTCACAGGTTCGCAAGGTACATTCCACTCCGAGCAAGCGATTGCATATGGCACAAAGATGGTCGGTGGCGTGACACCCGGCAAGGGCGGTACCACGCATCTTGACCTGCCGGTCTTCAACTCCGTGCACGAAGCACGTCACGTGACCGAAGCGAACGCATCGGTAATCTACGTACCTCCTCCCTTCGCGGCGGATTCAATCCTAGAGGCGATCGACGCCGAAATGGAATTGATCGTGTGCATCACCGAAGGCATTCCAGTGCTCGACATGATGCGTGTTCAGCGCGCTCTTGAAGGCTCTTCTTCGCGTCTTATCGGACCTAACTGCCCAGGCGTGATCACACCTGACGCTTGCAAAATCGGCATTATGCCGGGTCACATCCACAAGCGCGGCTCTTGCGGCGTTGTTTCCCGCTCCGGCACGCTAACGTATGAAGCAGTTAAGCAAACGACGGATCTTGGTCTTGGCCAATCCTCTGCTGTCGGCATCGGTGGCGATCCGATCAAAGGCACAGAGCACATCGACGTGCTGGAAATGTTCCTCGGGGATCCAGAAACACAGTCCATCATCATGATTGGTGAAATCGGTGGTTCTGCTGAGGAAGAAGCAGCGCAGTTCCTTGCGGATGAGAAGAAAAAGGGCCGTTGGAAACCAACAGCTGGATTCATCGCAGGTCGCACCGCCCCTCCCGGCCGCCGCATGGGCCACGCTGGCGCGATTGTCGCTGGTGGCAAAGGTGGAGCCGAGGACAAGATCGAAGCTATGCGCTCTGCTGGTATCGTTGTGGCAGACAGCCCCGCAACACTCGGCGAAGCCGTGATCGAAGCGATCGGTTAATGTCCTTCACGGACGCCATAAAGACGTGCTTTCGCAAGTACGTCACATTCTCGGGCCGCGCCACGCGGGCCGAGTTTTGGAATTTCGTTTTGTTTATGCTGATAGCTAGCATTGCGCTGACAATTGTGAACTCAATCATATTCGGACCGACAATTCTCCAAAACGTATCTGTGACTATCAACAGTGCTGGCGAGCAAACTCAGTCGAACTCAATCACAAAGCAATACAACGCTGGATGGCTCGGGACGTTTTTCTCGATCGCAGTGTTTCTACCCGCTTTGTCCGTCACCATCCGCAGGCTGCAAGATACTGGAAGAAACTTTAGGCACTTGCTCATCCCGATTGGATGCGCATGCCTTAGTGCCACTATATTTTTTGCGACGTCTAAATCAATACCAATTGATACGAGTATGTTTCCCGATCCATCTACGATGCCAACTTCGCTCCGAATGCCAGGCAATATTCCTGTCATGATAGGTTTGGCGTTACTGACGTTCGCGTCTTATGTTTTTTTCCTGATCTGGCTTTGCAATAGCTCGGAACCAACGACAAACGAATTCGGTCCTTACCCTCGCGAGGTGTCTTCATGAATGACCAAAGCCCCAACGACGTGTTTCACGCCTCCTCTTTCATGCAAGGCCATAACGCCGAGTATCTAGAGCAGCTTTATGCGCAATATGCTAGCGATCCCAATGCGGTTGACGCGGCATGGCAGGACTTCTTTTCCCAGCTTGGCGATGCTGAATTAGACGTGAAGGCTGAGGCCGCTGGCCCCTCTTGGGCGCGCGCTGATTGGCCCCCTGTTCCAAATGACGACCTAACAGCCGCGCTTGATGGTCAGTGGCCAGCGCAGCCTGAGACAAAAGCAGCGGGCGACAAGATCAAAGCGCAAGCCGCCTCCAAAGGCGTTGAAGTCAGCGACGAGGCGATCAAACGCGCGGTGCTCGACTCCATCCGTGCGCTGATGATCATTCGCGCTTATCGCATCCGTGGTCACCTTGCTGCAGATCTTGACCCACTCGGCATGCGTGAAGCCTCCAATCATCCTGAGCTGGACCCGAAGTCCTATGGCTTCACCGACGCAGATATGGATCGCCCGATATTCATCGACAACGTTTTGGGTCTGCAAATCGCATCGATGCGCCAGATCGTAGAGATCGTAAAACGCACCTATTGCGGCACATTCGCGCTGCAATACATGCATATTTCTGATCCGGAAGAAGCGAGTTGGCTGAAAGAGCGCATCGAGGGCTTGGGCAAAGAGATCCAGTTCTCGCGCGAGGGTCGCAAAGCGATCCTCAACAAGATGGTTGAGGCCGAAGGTTTTGAGAAATTCCTCCATGTGAAATACATGGGCACCAAGCGTTTCGGCCTTGATGGCGGCGAAAGCCTGATCCCTGCGATGGAGCAAATCATCAAACGCGGGGGCGCTTTGGGCGTTCAAGATATCGTCATCGGCATGCCCCATCGTGGGCGCTTATCCGTTCTTGCAAACGTGATGAGCAAACCCTACCGCGCCATTTTCAACGAGTTTCAAGGCGGCAGCTTCAAGCCTGAGGATGTGGACGGCTCTGGGGACGTAAAATATCACCTTGGTGCCAGCTCTGATCGTGAATTTGACGGCAACAATGTGCACCTTTCGCTGACTGCGAACCCCTCACACCTTGAGGCCGTAAACCCTGTAGTCATAGGGAAAGTGCGTGCCAAGCAAGACCAGCTCAACGATAAGGAGCGGATCAAAGTGATGCCGATCCTACTGCACGGCGATGCGGCATTCGCGGGTCAAGGCGTTGTTGCGGAGTGTTTTGCGCTCTCCGGCCTGCGCGGCCATAAAACTGGCGGCACGATGCACATCGTTGTGAACAACCAGATCGGTTTCACCACGGCTCCGCATTTCTCACGCTCCTCGCCCTATCCAACAGACAACGCTTTGGTTGTGGAAAGCCCGATTTTCCACGTCAACGGCGATGATCCAGAGGCGGTTGTTCACGCCGCGAAAGTCGCGACTGAGTTCCGCCAAAAGTTCCACAAAGACGTCGTTATCGACATTATTTGCTACCGCCGCTTTGGTCACAATGAAGGGGATGAACCTATGTTCACCAACCCCGTCATGTACAAAAAGATCAAGACACATAAGACCACGCTCAGTCTTTATACAGAGCGGTTGGTTAAAGACGGTCTCATCCCAGAAGGTGAGATCGAAGATATGAAAACCGCCTTCCAAGCGCATCTAAATGATGAGTTTGAAGCCGGCAAGGATTACAAACCCAACAAGGCTGATTGGCTGGATGGCAAGTGGTCGCATCTGGATCGCCGCAAGGACGAATACCAGCGCGGCAAAACCGCGATTGCGCCAGAAACGCTCGCCGAAGTGGGGACCGCGCTCACCAGAACCCCGGACAATTTCCCACTGCATAAAACAGTCGGGCGTTTGCTCGATGCAAAGAAGAAAATGTTCGAAAGTGGCGAGGGCTTCGATTGGGCCACGGGCGAGGCTTTAGCCTTTGGCGGATTGCTAACCGAAGGCATGGGCGTGCGCCTCGCTGGTCAAGACAGCACGCGCGGCACCTTCTCGCAGCGCCATTCGGGTTTGATCAACCAAGAAACCGAAGAGCGGTATCACCCACTCAACCACATCCGCGAAGGCCAAGCGCATTATGAAGTCATCGACTCCATGCTGTCGGAATATGCGGTCCTCGGTTTTGAGTATGGTTACTCAATGGCGGAGCCAAATGCGCTGACGCTTTGGGAAGCGCAGTTTGGTGATTTCGCCAATGGCGCGCAGATTATGTTCGACCAGTTCATCAGTTCCGGTGAAAGCAAATGGTTGCGCATGTCGGGTCTTGTTGTCCTTCTACCTCACGGTTTCGAGGGCCAAGGGCCAGAGCATTCGTCCGCTCGACTTGAGCGTTTCTTGCAAATGTGTGGTCAGGACAACTGGATCGTGGCGAACTGCACGACGCCAGCAAACTACTTCCACATTTTGCGCCGCCAGTTGCACCGTTCTTTCCGCAAACCCCTGATTTTGATGACGCCAAAATCGCTGCTACGCCACAAGTTGGCCGTGAGCAAAGCGGAAGAGTTCACGACCGGCTCCAGCTTCCACCGTGTCCTCTGGGATGATGCGCAATACGGCAATTCGGACACAAAACTGGTTGCCGATGAGAAGATCAAACGCGTCGTCATGTGTTCAGGCAAGGTATACTATGACTTGCTCGAAGAACGAGACGCGCGCGGCCTTGATGACACGTACATCATGCGTTTCGAGCAATTCTATCCTTTCCCTGCGAACTCTGCGGTCAAGGAATTGGGCCGCTTCAAGAACGCAGAAATGATCTGGTGTCAGGAAGAGCCCAAAAATCAAGGTGGCTGGACCTTTATGGAACCGAACCTTGAGTGGGTCTTGAACCGCATCAAAGCGAAACATGAGCGCCCTGTCTTTGCAGGTCGTTCGGCAAGTGCCTCCCCAGCGACAGGTCTGGCCAGCATTCACAAAGCACAACAAGCAGCACTCATCGACGATGCGCTGACACGGAAAGGGAAGTAACCCATGAGCACAGAAATACGCGTTCCAACATTGGGCGAGTCGGTCACAGAGGCCACCGTTGCCACGTGGTTCAAAAAGCCCGGCGATGCCGTTGCTGTTGATGAAATGCTTTGTGAGCTGGAGACTGACAAGGTTACAGTCGAAGTGCCCGCAACAGCCGCAGGTACTATGGGCGAAATCGTTGCCTCTGAAGGCACAACTGTTGGCGTTGATGCTCTGCTCGCGACCATCGTTGAAGGATCTGGTGCCGTGAGTGCGCCCGCCAAACCCGCGAAAGCCGCAGCGAAATCAGACAGTGCCGCGGCAAGCGTTGATGTCATGGTACCAACTTTAGGTGAATCTGTGACCGAAGCAACGGTCAGCACATGGTTCAAGAAAGTCGGCGACACGGTCGTGCAGGACGAAATGCTCTGTGAATTGGAAACCGACAAAGTCTCCGTCGAAGTGCCAGCACCCTCTGCTGGCGTTTTGTCTGAAATTATCGCCGCGGAAGGCACAACAGTTGATGCTGCGGCCAAGCTCGCCGTCATTGGCGGCGCGACGGCCAGCGCGAGCGATGCACCAGCGGCTGCCGCAGCACCCGCTGCCAGCACAGGTGGCAAAGACGTGGAGGACGCGCCATCCGCGAAGAAAGCGATGGCCGAAGCGGGCGTTTCGCGCGATGCTGTCACAGGCTCTGGCCGCGATGGCCGCATTATGAAGGATGACGTTGCCAAAGCGCTCTCCGCAGCTCCGGCCCCCGCTGCCGCACCTGCACCAGCGCCGCGTGCCCCTGTTAGTGCCGACGATGCCTCGCGTGAGGAGCGTGTGAAGATGACACGCCTGCGCCAGACAATCGCGCGGCGCTTGAAGGAAAGCCAAAACACGGCAGCCATGCTCACCACCTATAACGAGGTCGACATGACCGAGGTGATGGCCCTTCGCAATGAATACAAAGACCTGTTTCTTAAGAAACATGGCGTCAAATTGGGTTTCATGTCTTTCTTCACGAAGGCCTGTGTTCACGCGCTGAACGAAGTTCCCGAAGTGAACGCTGAGGTTGATGGCACTGACGTTGTTTACAAGAACTTTGTCCACATGGGTATTGCGGCGGGTACGCCAACAGGTCTGGTCGTTCCCGTGATCCGCGATGCAGATTCAATGTCATTTGCGGGCATCGAAAAAGCGATCGCCGAAAAAGGCGCGCGCGCGCGTGACGGTAAACTGTCGATGGCAGAAATGCAGGGCGGCACCTTTACAATTTCCAACGGTGGCGTCTACGGATCGCTGATGTCTTCGCCGATCTTGAACCCGCCTCAGTCAGGCATTCTTGGCATGCACAAAATCCAGGATCGTCCCATGGCCATCAATGGTGAAGTCGTGATCCGCCCGATGATGTATCTTGCCCTGTCCTATGATCACCGCATCGTGGATGGCAAAGGCGCGGTAACCTTCCTTGTGCGCGTCAAAGAAGCGCTCGAAGATCCCCGCCGCCTCTTGATGGATCTGTAACCTACCGCGATGGCCTATTTGGACCCCAAAACGCTGACCTGCCCGCATTGTGGCTTTAGCGCCAAGGTGAATTGGGTCGTCGGAGTTGGGCCACACAGCAAACCCGGTCGGACGCCCTCGCGGCGTCTGTATCATATCGCGCCTTTCACTCATGATCCGTCGGATCGAAAAGTGGTCATTTGCCCAGAATGCGAGGCTGCTGTTGCATGACTAAGTCCACGAAAACAGCCGTGATGGCCTGTATGCGCAATGAGGGGCTCTTCATTGTTGAATGGCTCGCCTATCATCATGTGATTGGTTTCGATCAGGTGGTGATTTGTTCAAACGATTGCACAGATGGATCTGACGCTTTGCTCGATGCGCTCGAAGCTATCGGCGCGGTGATCCACTTACGCAACAAGGTACCCACTGGCGATACACCGCAAGACAGTGGGATGCGCGCCACGTTTCGTGCGTTAGCGCCTACAGAGATTGAGTGGCTTGTCCATATCGACGCTGATGAGTTCATCAACATTGGCCTCGGCGACGGCTGCGTCGCAGATTTGCTGGCCTCTGCGGGTATGGGCGATGTGATCGCGCTCCCTTGGTGGGCCTTCGGTGATAGCGGTCATACGGCGTGGCCCGGTGACGTTCTGAGCAAGTTCATGCTGGCCGAAGCCACTCCAATTGAAGCTCGCGTGAAGTTCAAATCCATGTTCCGCTTTCGCAAATTCTCACATGCCAATGATCACATGCCGATAAGACCCCTTGAGGCAAACCCTGATGTCCGTTCGAGCCTCGGTGCGCGCCTAAGTGACGAAGGCCTATACAACAAGAAACGCGCAAAATACCGCCCCCTCAATTTAGCACTTCAGCCAGAAGCTGCGTGCATCAATCACTATGCTGTGCCCTCGCGTGATGTTTTTTTGATGAAAAATGACCGCGGAGACGGGCAAGGCAAATCTAGCGATAAATACCATCTGGGATCACGCTGGCACGAGATTGCAAACCAAAATGAGCAACCCAATACATCGATCCAGCGGCATCTAAACGAAACTCAAACTGAAGTGGCACGCCTGAGGGCAATCCCAGCAATAGCTTACGCAGAAAAACACTGCTTTGATTGGTTCAAGCATCGCGCCGACACGCTTCTAACACCAGCGCAGATCAATGCTTGGTCTAAACCGCACGCAAGGAATTCACAGTAATGACACCCGAACTCATGGCTCTTACGCTCGCGGCACTACTGCAAGTCTTGCAGTTTTGTGCATACTCAATCGCCTCAATCAGTCAGGTTGGCGTCTATAAAGCAGCGGGTCCACGTGATAAATCCATCGAACTCACTGGCGTTGCAGGCCGACTTCAACGGACAATGAACAACCACTTTGAAGGTCTGATCCTTTTCACAATCGCCGTGGTTGTTGTCACTTATACGGACCAATCCAGCGGCATCACGATGCTCTGCTCATTCGCCTACCTTGGCGCGCGTATTCTCTATATTCCGGCCTATGTCTTCGGCCTCGCCCCATGGCGCTCGCTCATCTGGTTCGTTGGATTGGCTGCCACCGTTGCAATGCTTCTTTCCACGCTCTTTTAACATTCGTCTTGCCAAATAAACTCTGGGGGAGGCTCGGCTTGCCGAGACGGGGGCAACGTCCCCACCCCACTAAACCCAAAAAGGACACATCATGTCTGACTATGACGTTATCGTAATCGGCTCCGGCCCGGGTGGCTATGTCAGCGCAATTCGCTGCGCACAATTGGGGCTAAAAACTGCCTGTGTTGAGGGGCGTGACACGCTTGGTGGCACATGTTTGAACGTGGGCTGCATCCCCTCTAAGGCGCTGCTTCACGCCTCCCATCAATTGCATGAGGCGCAGCATAATTTCGCCAAAATGGGTCTCAAGGGCAAAAGTCCTTCGGTGGATTGGACCCAAATGCTCACATACAAAGATGAAGTGATTGAGGGCAACACAAAAGGTGTCGAGTTCCTGTTCAAAAAGAACAAAATCGATTGGCTCAAAGGCTGGGGCAGCATTCCCGAGGCAGGCAAAGTCAAAGTTGGTGATGAGACACATAATGCGAAGAACATCATCATCGCGTCAGGTTCAGAACCTTCATCACTGCCCGGCATCGCGGTGGACGAAAAGATGGTTGTGACATCGACGGGCGCGCTTGAGCTTGGCAAAATACCGAAGAAAATGGTTGTCATTGGTGCGGGTGTCATCGGCTTAGAGCTTGGCTCTGTCTATGCACGTCTTGGCGCAGAGGTGACGGTCGTTGAATTTCTCGATGCGATCACGCCGGGAATGGACGCAGAAGTGCAAAAGACCTTCAAACGGATCTTGGGCAAACAGGGCTTGAATTTCGTGCTCGGCGCGGCGGTTCAAGGGGTTGAGACCACCAAGACCAAAGCAAAGGTCACCTATAAACTTCGCAAAGATGACAGCGAACACATCATTGATGCGGACACGGTTTTGGTTGCGACAGGGCGCCGACCGTTCACAGATGGTCTCGGCCTAGACGCCTTGGGCGTGGAAATGTCCGAACGCGGCCAGATCAAAACGGGCAGCGATTGGCAAACCAACATCAAGGGGATCTACGCAATTGGCGATGCAATTGATGGTCCAATGCTCGCGCATAAAGCAGAGGATGAGGGCATGGCCGCCGCAGAACAGATCGCGGGTAAGCATGGTCACGTAAACTACGGCGTGATTCCCGGTGTGATCTACACGCATCCCGAGGTCGCGAATGTGGGCAAGACAGAGCAAGAGCTCAAGGATGCTGGCCAAAATTACAAAGTTGGCAAGTTCTCATTCATGGGCAACGGTCGCGCCAAAGCTAACTTTGCGGGCGACGGCTTCGTTAAGATCCTCGCGGACAAGGATACAGACCGCATTTTAGGTGCTCATATCATCGGACCAAGTGCGGGTGACCTAATCCATGAAGTCTGTGTTGCGATGGAATTTGGGGCCTCGGCAGAGGATTTGGCGATGACCTGTCACGCGCATCCGACCTACTCAGAAGCCGTGCGCGAAGCAGCGCTTGCTTGCGGTGATGGCGCAATTCACGCATGAGCTTTTAAACTTCGAAACCCGCTTCACGCATCAACGCGTTAGAGCGGGTTTCAACCCGCTCTTCGAGCAAAGCCATGAACTCTTCACGCGTAAGGCCCGCAGCGATTGGCTCAAGAAATTCGACAACGGCCACACCTGGTTTACGGTAAATCCCTGTGCGCGGCCAAAACACTCCGACATTAGTTGCAACAGGATAACAGGTTTGTCCCATCTGCTCGTAAAGAACGCCCGTGCCAACCTTGTAAGGCTTCTGCACACCCGGTGCGACGCGTGTACCTTGGCTGTAAATAATCAGCTGACCCGCTTCGACCAAGCCTGCCTTTACATCCGCGACCATCTTTTCAATTGCCGCCCCACGCTTGCCGCGATCCACAGCGATACAGTTCAACAGCTTCGCATATTGCCCAATCACTGGCGTCCACAGGATTTGCTTTTTCATGATAAACTTCCCCGCAGTAGTAGCGGTAAAGATCATCATGATATCTAGAAAGCTCTGGTGCTTGGCTGCAACCAATCCCGGCTCTTTTGGTGGTATGCCACGCACTTCCACCTTCAAGCCCACCATCCAGCTTGCGGTCCAAAAAACCCAGCGGCTGTAGGTCTTGCAACAGGTGCGCGCACCGCGCCTTGAAAACAACGCCCAAGGTGCAAACAGCAAACCAATTACCGGCATCATGAAATAGATTTGCCCTACAAACAAAAGCGAACGCAGCCATTGCAAAGGATTTTTCTTTTCGTTCATGTGAGGCTCCGTAGAGTATTTCGCGCAGCTAGGCGCGTGGCAAGGAACGCTACGGCAGCCGCAAGGATAGGGATCAAAAGAAGCAAAAGCCAATGCCCGCCTTGCAAGCCAAGTCCCGTCAAGAACCCACCCTCTTCGGAGGCGCTGGGAAGAAACAACAAAGCAACCCCGCCAAGGACGGTACCCACCGCCGCGCCCGTCAAGGCACGTAGGGTAAAGCGCCGCATGAACGCCTGTGCAATGTAGGAATCGCGCGCACCCACGAGCCGCATAACTGCGATCACTTGCGCGTTGGCTGCGAGCGCGGCGTTCGCGGCCAGTGTAATCATCGCGCCTGTCGCCAGGGCGATCAGAATGATCGAAATCCAGCCCAGCATCCGAAGTGAGCCGGCCGCAGACACCAAAGGTACGCGCCAGCTTGCATGGTTGTCCAAGACCGCGCCGGGAACTTCACCGCTGAGGCGCAAACGCAGCCCGTCGCCGTCAAATCCTTGCGCGGTTTCAATCACTTCGATCATTTGCGGCAAGGGCAATGCATCAAGGGGAAGCTCTGAACCGAACCAAGGTGCGAGCAGATCGCGCTGCTCGTCAATGCTTAACGCACGCGCATTTTCAACACCTTCTGTCGTGCTAAGAACATTCAACGCGGCTTCTGTTTGTGCCGCCATTTGCTCCACCGGCGCAGAAATGCGCACTGTTGCACTGCGTGCAAGTTCATCACCCCATCGATCTGCAAGGCGACCCGCAGCCAGCGACAGGGCTAAAGCAAAGACCACCAAAAATGCCATCGCAGCGGCGCTAAAGACGGTTAGTCGTACTGTGAAACCCGTTGGCGGCACCGCTTTTTCTGCCTGCGCATCGCCAATCGCGAAATCAATGACGGAGCGAAGCGCGCTCATAAATCCGCACCTGCCAATTGCAAACGTCGCCCGGAAATACGCAAAACCCGCGCCTGAACATGATTTTTGGCAGCGCGGATCAGGCCTAAATCATGGGTCGCAATCATTATGGTTTTACCCATGCGGTTCAACTCGATCAAAAGCGTCAAAAGGCGCTGTGACATTTCCCAATCGACATTGCCGGTCGGTTCGTCCGCCAAAATAACATCGGGCGACATGATCAAAGCACGCGCAAGGGCCGCGCGTTGACGTTCGCCACCAGACAGTTCCGGCGGCATCGCATCAGCACGCGCCGTAAGGCCGACCCAAACCATCAGTTCTCTCAAATTTGCGTCATCATCCAACGCTTCATGACCACTGACAGTTAAGGGCAGCGCAAGGTTTTCACGCAGGCTTAAATGATCGAGGAACTGGCAATCTTGATGCACGACACCGACGCGTCGACGCGCCATTGCGATGTCATCACGGCTCATTTGGCGCACGTCTTCGTCAAAGATCCGCACAACGCCGGAGGTCGGAACCAAGGCTCCATAGCACAGTTTTAAAAACGTCGTTTTGCCAGAACCCGATGGTCCCGTCAGGAAATGAAAGGAGCCGGGTGCCAAGCGCAGCGACACCTCGTTGAAAAGCTCACCACCGCTGTAGCTATGGGCAACTGTATCGAGTTCGATCAAGCTCTGGCCTTTCCTACCTGCTGCCGTTTGACGACAAACCTGAGCCCTGTTGTGCCTGAGCGCGCGCGCGGTTTCAATCACTCGTCTCGCGATCGTGCGTATGGGATTTACCATATTGTCTGCGCGGCATATGGTATACGCTGAAAAGGCCGTGTTTGGTCTGCTGAATATGCCAGAAGGCAAGGTGTGATATGCGTTTGATTTGTCCAAATTGCGGGGCTCAATATGAGGTTCCAACGGAAGTCATCCCAACTGAAGGACGCGATGTCCAATGTTCAGCGTGCTCAAACACGTGGTTTCAAGCGCATCCCGATCATGATGCAGGCCTTGCGGATGAGGTGGATCGCCCCAGCGTAGAACCTGTCGCGCCACCGCCAGAACTTGAACCTAAACCTGCGCAAGAAACACCGGCGATGATCCGGCAAGAACTGGACCCTGACATTTCCGACGTTTTGCGCCAAGAGGCGGAGTTCGAAGCCGCAGCTCGCGCCGCAGAGCAGGGTGCGCCATTGGAAACACAACCTGATCTTGGATTGGAAGCACAGCCAGAAAACGAAGGCGAGCGCCGTGCACGCGAAGCGCGCGAGCGGATGGCGCGTATGCGTGGTGAACCTGTGCCGGACGAAGTTGCAGTCGCCGCAGTGACCGCAGCTGCTGGATCGCGCCGCGATTTGCTGCCTGATATCGAAGAAATCAACTCGACATTGCGCTCATCTGGTGAGCGTCGCCGCCCGGCCGAAGCAGATGATGCAGATTTGCCCGGAACAACACCGCGTATTAAGCGCAAAGGTCGCGGGTTCAGGCGCGCTTTCGTCACGACGATAATGCTTGGCGCTGCCGCCGTTGGTGCCTACATGTTTGGCCCCCAAATTATAGAATTTGTCCCCGCTGCTGAACCTTATGTGGCGCAGTATAGTGCGTTGGTTGAGGATGCGCGCACTTGGTTAGACGGGTCTGTTGACAGCGGTCTTGCGTGGTTGGATCAAAAGGCTGCGGAAACAACCCAACCTTAGAACCGATCCAGCAATCGTCGAAGGTAATCGCGTTCGACTTCCGGTCGCACGCTCTCGCCGCTGCGCTTGCGGATTTCGTCCAGCAGTTCACGCGCACGACGATACACATCCTCGCCCTGCAACAAGCCTTGATCTGTACCCGCTTGCCCTGTCGCGCCGGGATTGCGACCTAAAGGATCACGTTGCTCACCGCCTTCGCGCCCGTCTGCTGAGCCTTGCTGACCCTTGCGCCCTTCCGCTTCAGCCATTGCTTCACCTAGATTTTGCATGCCTTCACGCAAAGCATCCATAGCTTCGGCTTGTCGACCAATCGCTTCAGGTAAATCATCACGCTGCAAAGCCTCCCCCGCCCCGCGCATCGCATCTTCTGCACGGCGCAGTGCCTCGCGTGCGGCGTCACCTGCCTCTGATCCAGCGCCGGGCAACGCACCGCGCTGGCGCTCAACTTCGCGGCGTAAGTTTTCTTGACGCTCGGCCAAACCTTGGCCTTTGCTTTGCTGTCCATCGCGATCCTCACCAGATTGACCCTCGCCCTGCCCCTTACCTTCGCCTGATTGTCCTTCGTGTGACTGACCACGGCCCTGACCGCCGTTGCGCCCTTCGTTGCCGTCACTTTCGCCCGCTTGCGCGCCCGGATTATATTGCTCTTGAAGATCGCGGAACGCCTGCTCCGACAAGCCTTGCTGACCACGCAGCGTATCCGCGAGACCTTCCATGGCTTGTTGACCCTCCGATTGTTGGCCCTCCCCTTGTTGGCCCTCAGCGATCTGCATGTTCTCCATCATATCTTGCAGCTCTTGCAGGGCTTGCTCTGCCTCGGCCATGCGGCCTTCTTCCATCAACTCCTGAATGCGATCCATCATATCTTGCAGATCATCCTGCGTCATTTGCATCGCATCATCTTGCATGCCTTGCTGGCGCTCTTGGGTCTCACCATTGCGCGCAGTTTCGCGTTGTAGCTGGTTGATGTAGTTCTCATTTGCGCGCCGCAACTCATCCATCAACTCTGCAATTTCTTCGACGCTCGCTCCGTTTCTCATCGCTTCTGATAGGCGCTCTTGCGCGCGGCGCATCCGCTCCATTGCGTCCTCAACATCGCCATCTTCGAGCAAAATCGCGAGCTCCCAAAGCGCGGACGCTGCTTCATCGCGCGCCTCTGGTGTAAACTGATCAAACGCGATCTGCGTCTCCAAGCGTCGCAAAATCACGCGCAACCGTAAGTATGCGATCTCAGAGCGGAACACATCATCGGGTCGATGCGAGATCGCGCGTATCATCTGTGTTGTGCGATCCGCGTTATCTTTCGACCACAAAAGCCACTGACGCTGTTCGATCAAAGCCCGTGCCATCGGATCGAAAAAACGACGGCCCGGCAAAATCAAATGCGTGGTGTTCACGGCAGAGCTTTGCCCCTTTGCATCTTGCGCCGTCATCGACAGTTTCACAGGCAAGTTCGCAAAAGGATGTTCAGAGAAATTCCCGATCAAAGCTTCAGCAAAGTCACTACGATCCCCAGCAATAGGTAGCGGCAAATCAAGCGCTATGTTGGCGCGCTCTTCTGGATCAACCGACAGCCCATAGCGGCGTGAAACCGCATTCAGATCCAGCGCTATTTCTGCTGATCCACCCGCAACCTCATAGTCGTCAGAAGCGACAAACGGCAAGCTCATGACACCATCCGCACCCCTCTCCGCCGCGCCTACTACTTCAACGCGCGGCTGCGTGTCAGGCGTCACCGCAATATCCCAAAGGCGCCCATTCAGCCCTGCAATTTCCAACGTTCCACTTGTGAGTGCGATGAAATCCTGCTCCGGATCAGCTGCGCTACCCGTGCCTTCAATCCTTTGCGAAACGGTTTCAGCGACAGTTAACGCGCCAATCTCACCGTATAAGCGCAGACTAATACGGCTGCCCTCGGGCACATCTATTTGCCCGTCTTGATCGTTCAGATAGAGGCTGGGTTTGCCTGTGTAGGCAGGCGGTTCAATCCACCCTTCCCAAACGGGGCCGCTTATCACTGCCCTGTCATTCTGCACAATCTCCGTGACAGTACCGACACGCCAAAGCGAGCCAAACAGCACAGCAACACCAAACAGCAAAGTCGCAACATATCGCAGCGCGAAAGGATCGTGCGCGGCAAGACGGACCTTTGGCTTAACGGCTTTTGCATTGGCTATCAGCTCCGCCATTCTCGATTGATGTACCCGCCAAACCGCCACAGAGGCCTCATCGCTTGGCCCAATCGCTTGACTGTCCATCAGTGCTTGGATCGGGCGGCCAGCTAAACTGATATCGAGCTGGACCATCGCTTCCATGCGGTCTGGAAGGCGAAAAAGCACGAAACCACGGATCAAAAAATAAAGCGCAGAAATTGCGGAAAGAACAGCTATGCCCCAAACCGCCTCAATCGGAAAACTCTCATGCCAGCCCAACATCAAAGCGGCAAGAACGGCAATGATAATGCTCCAAAGCGGCCACAACGCGCGCGCGGCGCGTTCCGCAGTCATCCCCGCCCAAGTCAGCCAAAGCGGGCCACGCAAACGCGCGATCACCTTTAAATACTGAGATGTTTCAGAAGTCATGCGTTGCTCCCCGCCCTTCACGCGCGAGGATGCGCATCAAAGCCATTCTGGGATGGTATCTCGATTTATCATTTCGTCAAAGGTCGGACGAGGCCGAATGACAGCGAATTGATCACCTTTGACGAGGACTTCGGGGATAAGGGGGCGCGTATTATATTCAGACGCCATCACAGCGCCGTAAGCACCGGCGGAACGGAACGCGACCAAATTGCCCGCTTTCAGGGGCGGCATTTGCCGTCCTTTGGCAAACGTATCGCCGCTTTCACAGACGGGTCCAACGATGTCATAGGGCGTCGGCAAAACACCGACTTCTGACTCTACCACAGGTACAATATCGTGGTGAGCATCATACATCGCTGGGCGGATCAAATCGTTCATCGCCCCGTCAATTATAAGAAATTCGCGATCCTCACCGGATTTCACATAGATCACTTCGCTGACCAAAAGCCCCGCATTGCCTGCGATCAAACGACCCGGCTCAATCTCAATTTCGCAGCCCAAGTGCCCGACACATTTCTTTATCAACGCGCCGTAATCCGTTGGCGACGGTGGTGCTTCATTCGAGCGTGCATACGGGATGCCAAGCCCGCCCCCGAGGTCCAAGCGAGAGATCTCATGTCCATCGGCACGAAGTTGCTCAGTTAGCTCTGCGACCTTGTTGTAAGCGGCTTCGAACGGCGCAAGATCGATCAATTGGCTGCCGATGTGCACATCGATCCCAATCACTTTGAGACCCGGAAGCGACGCGGCCAAGGCGTAGACCTCGCGCGCACGGCTGATCGGGATACCAAATTTGTTTTCAGACTTTCCCGTTGCGATCTTCGCATGGGTTTTCGCATCAACATCAGGATTCACCCGAATTGTAATCGGTGCGATAACATCAAGCGCAGTCGCGATTTCCGAAATGACCTGCATCTCGGGTTCGCTCTCCACATTGAACTGGCGAATGCCACCCGTAAGCGCCTGATGCACTTCTGCGCGCGTCTTCCCGATGCCGGAAAACACGATGCGTTCCCCTGGCACGCCTGCAGCCTTCGCACGCGCATATTCCCCGCCAGAAACGACGTCCATTCCAGCACCCAACGCTGCAAGCGTTTTGAGAATTGCCTGATTGGACGCTGCTTTCATAGCATAGCACACAAGGTGTTCTGTACCTTCAAGCGCGTCGTCGAATAGCTTGAAATGACGCTCTAAAGTCGCGGTGGAATACACATAAAACGGTGTGCCCACGCTTGCGGCAATCTCGCTCAGCGGGACGTCTTCGGCGTGCAAAGCGCCGTCTCTGTAAAGAAAATGATCCATGCGCGCGTGAGTAATGACAAACTCTCGCGCATTCAATCACTATCGCCACGCCCCGCTTCTTCGGTCCTAAAATACCTCGGGGGAAGGCTCCGCTTGCTGAGACGAGGGCAGCGCGCCAATTCTTAAACCTGTTGTTCTTTGCGAAGCTGCTTCATCTGCTCGGTGCGCTCTTTCAAGATCGCCTGCGTGCGCGCCTCAACACGATCAAACACGGGAGCGAAATCAGCATTATTGATGCCGCGATCATGAGGCAATTGATAGAGCGTGTGGAACGGGTTCGCATTGCATTCGATAATCACAGGACCATCTTCGCCAACCGCGATATCCCAACCAAAAACACCAAACTCTGGGAAAAGGCTGTGACCTTGATTCGCGACTTCTTTCACCTTTTCCCAATGCGGTACTTGAAAACCGGCAAAGCTCTTGCCAGAGATCGGATGTTGCTCAAGAATTTGACGGTCGGGGCCAGCGCCAGTGATAGCATGGCTGACTTTGCCAGTCTCCGCATCAACCGCCCCCAGCATAGAACCGGATTGCCAGAAGTTATCTGACATTGCTTTCGGGGATGGGATTTTCCAAACCGCATAGAGAACACGCGGCACGCTTTTTTCGATTACTGTGACAACGCGCATGGTTCCCACGGCGTGCCCTGCCAAAGCCGAGACGGCTTTGTGCTGTCGCACAGCACTCTGGAAGGTAAATCCTTCGGGATAATCTGTGATCACCTCATGTGCGAAGGCGTCGATGTCGAACGCTTTTCCATTGCCCATCTCGATCAAACCTTTGGCGGCATCGATGCCCTCCAGCAAGGCTGAGCCTACAGATTTCGACCCTTCCAAGGGTTTTGCAAAGACCGGATAAATCGCTTCGGATTTCAGAAACCGCGACACATCCGAAGGTGCGCGCAGGGTTTTGATCCCACCGAAGCCGCGCTCGGAATGGACAACCGCTTGGGTCTCTGTTGTGGGCAGGTTCATGCCTTTCAGCATCGTCGTGTAGAGCACCTTGTCACGAATGAATGAACGCTTGTCGCCAAGCTTCGCAGGCGAGAGGCGCAGGTTCAACTGATAGCTACCTTTTTCACCGACAAACTGAAGCTTCTCTTCCGCAGTCAAGTCCGTGCGGTAATGCTGTGCTGCGTAATACTCACCAAACGAAATGCCCGCCTTACGATCCAGTTTGAACATTTCGCGCATTTGCTTGATTGGGCTGACACCAAACTTGCGTGCGACCTCAACGATCATCTTGGACGCGGGCATCGCCGCTCTATCTGGCGCCGCCAAAAGCGCTTTGTTGTTGTGGATCTGCGACGCGTCGATGCTGCTCATGGGATATTCCTCTGCGTGAATTGTATATTGCAGGGAAAAATTGCCTTCAAATGTGCTCAAACTTGGGCAGATTAAGGCCAAAGTCAGGAAAATAGATCAAATGCAGCGTTTTTGTTTCCAAATTCGCAAACAAGCGATCAACTGACGGGACGAGTGCGCAAAAACAAATACAAAGGCAAACCACAGCTGACACCAATGCAAAAGGTTGCGGGGATCGCGATCACCGCACTCCAATTGCGGCGCGTAAACACCTCTGCCAAGATCCAGACCGTCAAAGCAGCCGCAGCAATTGTGAGATCCCAAACCAGGCCAGAACTCGCCGTGTTGCTATGCCAAGCATCCACCATTTTCATGATGTCCCAGCCCTCGGCATGAAACCACTGAATGAAATAAAACATTGGATGGATCGCGCCCCAAACGGCAAGCGCGAGGTAGATCATACGTAGGGGCGACATCGTAGTCTCCTTCTCAAACTCAGTTGTTTTGTTCCTGTTCAGCGTTTTCTTGTGCGGCGGCGGCTCTTTCCTCCAGCCGTTCTTTCAATGGTTTTGTGGGTTTTGTGGGCATCCCGTCAGCTCCACAAGACGCAACAAACGCAACAACAGTCAAACCGAACATAAGCCGGTTCATGCCAAAATCTCCCGCCAACGCGTAACTTGAGCACGCACTTGCACGGGCGCGGTTCCCCCATAGGACGTGCGCGACGCCACGGAGGCTTCCACGCTCAACACGGAAAATACATCCTGCGTGATCTCGGCACAAACAGATTGCAGCTGCTCCAAACTCAAATCAGGCAGATCGCAGCCCTCTTTTTCAGCCAAGGCTACCAAAGATCCCGTCACATGATGTGCGTCGCGAAACGGCATGTTCAACGCGCGCACACACCAATCCGCCAAATCAGTCGCAGTGGAGAAACCCGACCCCGCCGCCGCAGCGAGACTTTCACGGTTTGCCGTCATATCGCGCACCATGCCATCCATTGCCGCCAGCGCGAGCATCCAGTTATCCGCTGCATCAAACACCTGCTCTTTGTCTTCCTGCATGTCCTTGGAATAGGCCAAGGGGAGACCCTTCATCACGATCATCAACGCTGTGTTTGCACCGAATATCCGTCCAATCTTCGCACGGATCAATTCTGCTGCATCAGGGTTTTTCTTCTGTGGCATGATGGAAGACCCCGTCGAAAAACGATCTGACAAAGTCACAAACCGGAATTGTGCAGATGACCAAATCACGAGCTCTTCTGCTAAACGGCTGAGATGAACCGCGCAAATTGATGCTGTGCTCAAAAACTCCAGGGCAAAATCACGATCACTTACCGCATCGAGCGAATTTGCAGAAGGACGATCAAACCCAAGCGCCTGCGCTGTGGCATCTCGATCAATCGGAAATGACGTTCCCGCCAAAGCAGCCGCGCCAAGTGGGCTTTCATTCATGCGCGCACGCGCATCTCGCACTCGCGACAAGTCGCGTCTCAACATCTCGACATAGGCCATCATGTGATGCCCCCAAGTCACCGGTTGCGCTGTTTGCAAGTGCGTAAACCCCGGCATAACCCAATCCGCGCCTGCTTCAGCTTGATCCAACAAACCGCCAATCAAAGACAAAATTGCGCCTTCGGCTGCATCCAACTGATCCCGTACCCATAGTTTGAAATCTGTCGCGACCTGATCATTACGCGAACGCGCCGTGTGCAAACGCCCTGCCGGCTCACCGACGATTTCTTTCAAACGCGCTTCCACATTCATGTGAATGTCTTCTAAAGCGGCTGAATACTCGAACGATCCCGTTTCAATCTCTGACAAGACCGTGAGCAGCCCTTCCCGAATGGCACACGCGTCGGTATCTGTGATGATACCTTGGGCCGCCAACATGCTTGCATGGGCTCGGGAACCGTCGATGTCCTGACGCGCCATACGTTTGTCAAACCCGATTGAGGCATTAATTGCCTCCATAATCGCATCGGGTCCGGAAGCAAAACGGCCGCCCCACATCGCATTGGAAGAAGATTTGGTCATGTGCCTACCCTTGGAGGGAAAATGAAAAACTTTATTGCTGCGCTGATGTATACCGCTCTGATGATGGGTGCAAATGCTGCCACCGCCGATATGAGCGAAATCGCCGCGATGCGAAGCGGGGAAATGGGAAAACTGAACTTTCATTCCGAGGCGAAACAAACCTCCGACGATGAATACGTGAAAGACGATGGCACGACAGGCACGCTCGCAGATCACACAGGCAAAGTTGTACTACTGAATTTCTGGGCTACGTGGTGCGCTCCATGCCGTAAAGAAATGCCAATGCTCTCAGAATTGCAAAGCGAACTCGGTAGCGCTCAATTCGAAGTCCTCACGCTTGCCACAGGTCGCAACGCCCCCCCTGCGATGAAAAAATTCTTTAAAGACATCGGCGTTGATAACCTGCCGCTACACCGTGACCCGAAACAGAAAGTTGCTCGAGACATGGGCGTGCTTGGCCTGCCGATCACGGTCATTCTAAATGAAAAAGGCGATGAAATTGCGCGCCTGCGCGGGGATGCCGATTGGTCTTCAGACAATGCTAAAGACATCCTGAAAGCGGTCATCGCAAAGAGCTTCCCCGCACAATAGCTTCTTTGGTCCCAAAATACCACGGAGTTTGAGGCACCGCCTCAATCTGCCAGCTTTAGCGGGCTAAAACTGCGCGCCCCGAAGGGCGCACAATAAGCTCACGCTGCTTCGTGGGTCAGGATCGCCGCCTCAGATTGCGACAAGATCCGTCTCGCATAGCCGCCATAACAGTTAGGGTCCGTTTCAATCTGATCATTCACACGCGCCAACCTCGCCCGATCCTCTTCGGGAATCGTCGTCAAAGCGCTTGATGCGGGATGGAAACTCTCCGTCTCCACACCATTGGCCAAAACGATCTGATGGCTTGGCAACATCAAATGAATGTAGGTAACTTCTTTCACCTGCGTATCTCGCGTCACCGTCGTGCCGTTAACAAGATCCTTTGCAGCCACCAGAACCTCTGGCGTATTGAAAAGATCACGTGCGATTGCCCCTTTGACCAACATTCGGTGATTTGGCGATACTAGGAACTCTTGATCAGGCCGCTCTAAATCAAATGCCCCTGCACGAATGCGGATCGGGCGCAGCTCAGGCATCGCAAACAGGCGCGCGCCTGTCATGCGGCGTGAGCCAATCCATTGGATGTCCTGCGCACCGCTATCACGCGTTTGCAAACGATCGCTTTCGCGCAAATCCTCGACGGCGACATTGCCCTCAGGCGTTTCAATCATGGTACCCGGCGTGAAACAGATCACGCCTCCCGATGAAACAGACACCATATCATGCCCGCGAATGTCGATCGTGTGGTGCACGACCCACAAATCAACGTCCTTTGGAGGCATTTCATCGAGGAACATCAGTAGCGGCGCTTTACTGCCCGCCACCTCAATGACCGTCAGCGTGTAGCTTTGCGCGCCGTCCGTCACCACGAAACTGCTGTCGCGGATCGGATGCTCTACATCGGTATCGTCAAAATTTCTGTCGTCTGTCATTGCTGCACCAACAAGTTTGCGCACCATTTTTGCTGCGCACTTGCGAATACTCGCATCACCGTCTGCCTCATCCAACCGCAACAACTCCGCTGGTCCGTCAACGCGAATTGCGTCGCCAGTCCAGGCCCAAGCCGTACCAACATCCAAGGACTGCAGTGGAACAGCCCTCATACCATCTAACTTTGTTTGCGACCAAGAAATGACAAACGTGCCTTTTAAGCCCGTTTTCATCTTCTAACTCTGCCTCGTTCTTCTTTTTTTATTACCAAAGGGTTAACAAACGAAATTAGAGCTGGAAAGAATTATCTGGAGTGCACCTTGAGATTGTGACTTGAATGTCTCAGAATTTCAAAGCGAGCCTGATCGAGCCCACAATTTGATCGCTCGCCTGAGTGGTAAATTCACGCCCCAAGTAGGTCACACCAAAGAAGCCGTGACTATTCTTTTTCTGCCAATACACACCTGCGCGCGCACGGTTTCTTGTATCGCTCAAGGTGAACCCTTGGCTCGCCGGTAAATAGGCACTGTCAGAAACAATCGCTGTATCGACGCCGACAACAAACGAATACCCTCCGTCGCCCAAAAGCATAGTCCTGTAGCGCTGGCCGGTGATCCCGTCACGTATCATTAGATCGCTTTGGGTGAGCGATCCAAGCTCAAAATCAACACCGGCGCGCATCAGCGTTTCGACCCCTCTACGTGCTTCGACAAACGGGCGGAGTTGGCTGCGCGCGCCAAAGGATATCGGCTTGCCAAATTCAATAATTGCGCCCAGATAAAAGTCATTGCCAAGCTGTGAATTGCGTACCGCTTGTGACGGTGGAGCAACGCCTAACCCATCATGGAGTGCGGTTTGGAATTGATCCAAACGCGTCTGTGGACCAATGGCGACCATCTCTGCACCCATCGCAATTTCGAAACCGGAATGCTGATAGTGCGTGTGCAAGCCTAAGCTGACCGAACCCGCGTAAGGGCGATCCCCCGCCGCAGGTGACATAAGATTATCAGGCGACTTGATGTCCGCTTGCAGGCGAAATTCCAAAAACTCGCCCGCGCGCGTGGGCAGTTTGCCACCCCATGCAGTTCCGTAGATACGGCTTGAAACATAGGACCCCGTTTGACCGCGATCTTTCAAATTCCCTAGGAAATCGTTGTTTATCAAGCGACCATAGCCAAGCTGCACACGCTCTTGAGCGTTTGAAATTGCAGGCGAAAACGTTGCAATTCCAAGCAAGGCAGCCTTCAAAGTAACGTGCAGAGCGCGCATATGATTTTCCAATTCTGGTCTTCAAGACTTCACGGGTTTACCCGTTTGCCGTGCATCGAACTAGCCACATCGTGTCCCAAGCCATTTTGGGTAGAACTTCTGTGTCAAATTCGCCGCGTTCAATATCCCGATGCACCATCGCTCGTTAGGTCATGCACCTCCGTGCCACTAAATGGTGGGTTAAACACGCTGACCAACACCATATCTGCCCCTTTATGGACGCGCATGAAATGGCGGTCATGTTTGTCTAGCGCATAGATCGTACCTACTTCGATCGGGTATACGGTCCCGTCAGCGACCTCGATCTCGCCAGATCCCGCGATGCAATAGCATGCTTCCAAGTGGTTATTGTATTGCAAATTCGACTCAGTGCCTGCGTTTACTACCGTATGGCACACCGTGAATCCCATCTCATCAGCGCTCGTCAACAGTCGGTGACTTGTCCCATTTCCATAGTCCACGAAATGCTCTGTCTGCGCGACATCATTCAGGCTTCTTACTATCATAACAGTGTCCTATCCAAACTCACTTCAAGGTCGGATATATCTTAACCTGAGCAAGAACTTGACGCATTCTAAGTCACGGGCAGCGCTGTGGTCTTGAACACCGTTCGCAACGCAAAAGAGCTTTGCATCTGTGCGACCCCCGGCAGTCTCGCGAGGTATTGGCGATGAATGCGCGCAAAATCTTCTGTGTCCTCTGCTACAACCTTAAGAAGGTAGTCAGCAGATCCAGCCATCAAATGACATTCCAGCACGTCAGGAATGCGCGCGACCGATTTCTCAAACGCGTCAAGCACATCATCCGCCTGCCCGCGCAGCGTGATTTCAACAAAAACCGTAGAAGGCACTCCGACCTTGCGCGCATCCAGCAACGCAACATAATCGCGAATATAGCCCTCTGTTTCCAAACGCTGAACGCGCCGATGGCACGCGGAGGGCGACAGATTAACCGCGTCTGATAGAGCCGAATTCGACATACGCCCGCTCTTTTGCAAAGCACTCAGAATACGTTTATCCGTTGCATCAAGACTCATTGTGCAAATTTCCTTTCGTCAAGGCGACCACAATTCGAATAATCTTGTGATTTTGGGCGCTACCATAGGCAATATTTCACAACACTTGCAGCCAACTTCTTGCCAATTTCAAGACAAATCGCAAACGGAGGATATGCGAGATGAAAATTGGGTGCCCATCAGAAATAAAACCGCAGGAATTTCGCGTTGGCATGACGCCAAATGCCGCGCGCGAAGCGATAGCACATGGTCATAGCGTGTTGATCCAGACTGGCGCAGGCGTCGGCGCGGGTTTCGCGGATGTGGATTATGTCACGGCAGGCGCAGCGATCGCACGTGACGCCGCCGACGTATTCGCCAAAGCGGACATGATCGTCAAAGTGAAAGAACCCCAGGCTGGTGAGCGCAAGATGCTACGCGAAGGCCAGCTTTTGTTCACCTACCTCCACCTTGCACCGGATCCAGAGCAAACCAAGGATCTTTTGGCGTCCGGGTGTACGGCCATCGCCTATGAAACCGTCACGGATCGTAATGGTGGCCTACCTTTGCTTGCGCCGATGTCCGAAGTTGCGGGCCGTTTGGCACCCCAAGTTGGCGCATGGACCTTGCAAAAGGCAAACGGTGGTCGCGGCGTCTTGATGGGCGGCGTTCCCGGTGTTGGGCCTGCGCGGGTCGCCGTCATTGGTGGCGGTGTTGTGGGCACACATGCCGCACGGATCGCAGCTGGCATGGGCGCGGATGTGACTGTACTTGACCGCTCCTTGCCACGCATGCGCTATCTTGATGATGTCTATGGCGGCACGTTCAAGACCAGTTATGCAAGTGCGGGCAACACCGCAGAACTGGTTGCAGAGGCCGATATGGTCATCGGCGCGGTCCTAATCCCCGGTGCAGCCGCTCCGAAACTTGTGACACGCGATCAACTCAGCACGATGAAGCCTGGTGCCGCGATTGTCGATGTGGCGATTGATCAAGGCGGATGTTTCGAGACATCAAAGGCCACAACCCACGAACACCCGATCTATGATGTGGATGGCATCATGCATTACTGTGTTGCGAACATGCCCGGCGCAGTCGCACGCACATCTACGATTGCGCTTGGCAATGCAACGATGCCATTCCTTCTTGCATTGGCAGATAGGGGCTGGAAGCAAGCCTGCGCAGATGATCCACATCTTCTTGAAGGCCTCAACGTGCACGCCGGTCATTTGACGTATTTCGCTGTAGGAAAGGCGCTTGGCATTGATGTGATCTCACCACAGCTCGCCATCAAATAACGAAAAAGGGCGGCTCACACGCGGACCGCCCTTCACAATTTAAAACCAAATGGCTTACTTCTTCAACGCTTTCAGGATATCTGCAAGCAGCTCTTCCTGAGTTGGGCCTGCTGGTGCTGGCTCTGGTGCAGGCTCTTCTGATTTCTTGAATTTGTTCACAGCTTTCACAAGTAAGAACACAACGAAAGCGATGATGATGAAGTTAATGATCGCCATGATGAAACGGCCCCATGCGAAGACGGCAGCGCCAGCTTCTTCTGCGGCTGCCATGGAGGCAAACTCACCCTCACCCAGCAATGTGTACTGGCTGGCAAAGTCGATGCCACCCATGAACAAGCTGATGATCGGATTAATCAAATCGCCAACAAGCGACGTGACGATTGCCGTGAACGCTGCGCCAATGATGATACCGACGGCCATGTCCATGACGTTGCCTTTGGCGATGAAGTCTTTGAATTCTTTGATCATGATAGTCCCTTAATTTTCCGTTACCCAGTCCCTGCGCTTGGTTATGTTATATTTGCGCAGATCACATATGCTGATTTCGCACAGAGGCGTCACTGTTTTAATGGGAAAACGCGCTTAAGTTCGTCACATCAGATTAGGAGACTTGATATGAGCACGCTCAACGACTTCGCCATCACCGAACGATGGCCCGCGACAGACCCATCCAAAATTCAGCTCTACTCATTTCCAACACCTAATGGCGTGAAAGCATCAATCGCACTTGAGGAAATGAGCCTACAGTATGAGGCACATTTGGTAACGCTGTCCGATATGGACGTGAAAAGCGAAGAGTTCTTGTCACTGAACCCAAACAATAAGATCCCTGCAATCATCGATCCTAGAGGGCCAGACGGCACACCCATTGGGTTGTTCGAGAGCGGTGCAATCTTGCTGTATCTTGCTGAAAAGACAGGTAAGTTTGTCGGGTCCAGCACCACGGAAAAAGCGAAGATCACGCAATGGGTGATGTTCCAGATGGGCGGGCTCGGGCCAATGTTTGGCCAGTTAGGCTTCTTCTACAAATTTGCAGGTTCTCAGATCGAGGATCCACGCCCGCGTGACCGCTATATCGGAGAAGCCAAACGCTTATTGGCCGTTGTCGACAAACAACTCGAAGGTCAGGACTGGATCGCTGGAGATTACTCCATTGCGGATATCGCGATTGCCCCATGGCTGCGCACACTTGATTTTTATGGCGCGCGTGAAGTCCTTGAGTGGGACAGCTACAAAAACGCCAACGTCTATCTTGAGCGGTTTTTGGAGCGGCCAGCTGTTCAAAAGGGTCTCGTCACTCCACCTCGGCCTTAAGCAGGCAGCGTGCCGTTTAGCACATAACGAAGAATCTCAGCAACTTGATGGGGCTCTTTGCACACAGCTAAGGCCGCAGCATCAACTTCTTTCAACGCATGCTGGTGGTCGTCTTGGTGCAAAATGATCAGTGATTTGCCAAGTGCGGCTGCGTAACCCGCATCAAAAGCTGCGTTCCACTGTTTGTATTTCTCACCGAACCGCACAACAACGACATCGGCATCCGTGATGCCTTTGCGTGTGCGGATCGCGTTGACCATCGCACCTTTATGGTCGTGCCAATATTTGTTAGGCTCTTCCCCAAGGATCGCGACGCCGCAATCATCGGAGGCGGCATGATCCGTGACAGGGGCAGAAAAAGACACATCTAGGCCTTTTGCACCCTCAATAATCTGCTCACGCCAATCCGTATGAATTTCACCTGACAAATAAATTTTAAGCATAATGTTTTCCCATTTCCTTATAAATCCTCGCCGGAGGCTACAAATTTTCGTAGAAAATTCACTACCCGCGCAAGATACCACCAGTGGCTTTGCCAACTTTCTCAATGATCTTGGTACCAACTGCTTCGATTTCTGCCTCTTTCAAGGTGGCCTCAACAGGTTGTAAGCGCACAGTCACGGCGATGGATTTCTTTCCCTCACCCAGCGCACCACCAATAAATTCATCAAACACGCGCACAGTCTCAATCAATGCCTTGTCCGCACCAACCGCCGCATTCACCAGCGTTAATGCTTCAACATCAGCATCCACAACAAAGGCAAAGTCACGCTCAACCGCTTGCAAATCGCGTAACACCAGTGGGGCGCGGGTCGACGACTTCTTCTTCGGCAAGGGCACCTCTGTGGGCCAAATGGTAAAGCCCATTGCAGGCCCTTTAACGTCCATCGCGGCCAAGACCTTCGGGTGGATCTCACCAAAGACGGCCATGACTTTCTTCGGGCCAAGGCAAATCTTGCCATGTCGTCCCGGATGCCACCACGCGTCCGCACCGCGCAGGATCTGAACTTTCACAGGCGCACCAATGGCCGCCAAAATCGCTTCCGCATCGGCCTTCACATCAAAGACATCCACACCACGCGACGCGCCATGTACGTCTTTGGGGCCTGTGCGACCCACGATCAAACCAGATACCTGGACATGCTGTTCACCCGGCTCGCCACCATGAAAGGCTGTGCCAACTTCGAACAGGGCTTGATCCATCAAACCGCGCGCCTGATTGCGCGCAGCCGCTTGCAAAAGACCCGGCAAAAGCTGTGGGCGCATATGGCTCATCTCGGAACTAATCGGATTGGCTAGCATCGTCGCATCATCGCCACCACCAAACAGTGCAGCAGAGGGTTGATCAATGAAACTATAGGTCACGCATTCATTATACCCAAGCACCGCTGCGGTGCGACGCGCAGAACGTTCGCGCAATTGCGCATCCGAGAGGATCGCGCGTGTCACGCCATCATGTAGGCGCGGCAAAGGCTTGCCCACAAGCCCTGTCAGCGATTCAATGCGCGCGACTTCCTCGACCAGATCCGCTTCACCTTGCACATCAGGACGCCAGCTTGGCACGCTCGCCATATCGCCATCCATCACAAAACCAAGCGATGTCAAAATCTCGCGCTGCCGATCCGCCGCGATCTCCATTCCCACCAAGGACGAGCAGCGATCCGTATCCAGTTTATAGCTGCGCGACACATCCGGCACATTGCCCGCTTGAATCAGTTGTGACGCTTCACCGCCTGCGTGATCAACGATCATGCGCACCGCGTGCTCAAGCCCGACAGGTGTGAATGCATGATCAACACCGCGCTCAAAGCGATAGCGCGCGTCTGAATTGATCTTGAGCGCACGGCCTGTGTACGCAATCTGGATCGGATCCCAATAGGCGCTTTCGACGAAGACATTGACAGTCTCATCCGTGCAACCACTTTCCAGACCGCCCATGACACCCGCAATGCTTTCAACACTATTGTCGTCGGAAATCGCCATCTGACCTGCTTGCAACGTGTACTCTTTGTCATCAAGCGCCACGATTGTCTCGCCACCCTTAGCGCGGTGCACACGTAGATTGCCTTTGACCTTGTCCATATCGAACACGTGCAAAGGACGGTTTTGGTCATATGTGAAATAGTTGGTCACATCGACGAGGAAGCTAATCGGGCGCAGCCCGATCGCGCGCAACGCGTCTTGCATCCATGCAGGGGACGGGCCGTTTTTCACACCTTGGATTACGCGACCGCAAAAGACGGGGCACCCATCAAGTGTGTCGGCGTCAATCGCGACACTTACATCTGTTTTGAAACTCGCTGGCACGGCCTCAACATCACAAGTCTTCAAAACCCCAAGCCCGCGCGCCGCCAGATCGCGCGCGATACCGCGCACACCCAGTGCATCAGGACGGTTCGGCGTGATCGCAATTTCAATCATTGGATCGACCTTGCTTGGATCGTTCGCGGCCAGCCAATCGACAAACAACTCACCCACTTCGCCAGAGGGCAACTCGATAATGCCGTCGTGCTCTTCTGACAGCTCCAACTCACGCTCCGACGCCATCATACCATGGCTCTCAACACCGCGAATGTTGCCAACGGACAAAGTCACATCAATGCCGGGCACGTAATCACCGGGCTTGCACAGAACGACAGTAATCCCCTCGCGCGCATTTGGTGCGCCGCAAACGATTTGTTGCAGACCTTCGTTGGTTTCCACTTGGCACACGCGCAGACGATCCGCGTCAGGATGCTGCTCCGCAGATTGCACCTTAGCCAACATAAAGCTCTTGAGCTTGTCCGCAGGGTTGCTCACCTCTTCCACTTCAAGACCGAGATCAGTCAAAGCGTAGAGAATTTCATCCAAAGTCGCCTCGGTCTCGAGGTGCTTTTTCAGCCAGGACAGTGTGAATTTCATCGCGTTTATTCCTGTTTATCTAAGGCCCAGCGCTTCACGTGCGAGCGCGTGCCAATCCGTATCAATGCCCTCAGGCACCTGCACCCAATCCTTGAACGGCCTGCCCTTGCCCGATGGGTCAAACGGCACGGCCTCAGGATGGGACGCATAAATTTCTTGAACGCGCGTTGCGCCCAGTTTGAAGGCCATGCTGTCCTGAAAGAACGACAACTCTGGTTTGCCCCCACCAAGTTTCGCGCAGGGCTTTCCGAACATCTGCGTGATCTCAAGGCTTGGCGCTTCCACGCGCATCTCTTCGATAAACTCCGCAAACACTTGGGGAATTGCAGCCATTACAGCCCCGTCGCCAAATTCGGCTGTTGCAAGCTCGCAAAGCCATAGTGGCGCAACCAGCGCAAATCGGAATCAAAAAACGCGCGCAAATCGGGGATACCGTATTTCAGCATCGCCATGCGATCTATCCCCATGCCGAAGGCAAAACCCTGCCATTCAGCCGGATCAATGCCACCCGCTTGCAAGACCTTGGGGTGCACCATGCCTGAGCCGAGCACTTCGAGCCAATCATCGCCCTCGCCCACTTTAACAGAGCCGTTTTCCCAGCGGCATTGGATATCCACCTCTGCGGAGGGTTCCGTGAACGGGAAGTGCGAGGCGCGGAAACGGGTTTTGACTTCTGTGCCGAAGAACACGGAGAAAAACTCCTCCAGCGTCCATTTCAGGTTCGCCATGGAAATGTCCTTGTCGATGGCGAGACCCTCGACTTGGTTGAACATCGGCGTGTGCGTCTGGTCATAATCCGCGCGGTATACGCGACCCGGGCAAATGATGCGGCAGGGCGCACCTTGGGCTTCCATATGACGAATTTGCACAGGGCTGGTGTGCGTGCGCAGGACATGCGGCGGACGTTCATCCCCCTCTGCGCGGTGCGTGTAAAACGTGTCCATCTCGGCGCGCGCGGGGTGGTGACCGGGGATGTTAAGAGCGTCAAAATTATACCAATCGCTCTCAATCTGCGGACCTTCGGCGACGGCAAAGCCAAGATCGGCAAGGATCGCGATGACCTCTTCCGTCACTTGGCTAATCGGGTGGATTGTCCCAGCAGGACGCCCACGTGCGGGCAAAGTCACATCAAGCCATTCACCACGCAGACGCTCATCCAAAGCTGCATCTGCAAGCGCAGTTTTCTTCGCTGCCAAGGCCGAGTTGATCTCATCTTTCAACGCATTCAGCTTCGGACCTGCAACCTGACGCTCTTCAGCGCTCATCTTCCCGAGCGAGCGCATCTGCAGACTGATCTCGCCTTTCTTGCCAACTGCTTGAACGCGCAGGTCTTCCAACGTGCTTTCATCAGACGCTTGAGCGATCAAACCCACGTATTTCTCTCTTAGATCATCCATCACGGACCTCGCACACTTCGTTGCTTTGTGAGTTACCCGCTTGGCACAGCACGTGCAAGTTGCCGCAGTCGCTTTAGTAAAATCGCAAGGTTTCTGCCCATTTTCGCCACTTTTGCGCCACGCGCGCTGCCCGAATTCGTCGGCACTGAGGGTCATGGCCCGCGGTTAGGTCCGTTGATCAAATAATGCACACACTAAGGAGTCGGCCGATGAAAACGATTTTAGCACTCACCGCTGCCACCCTCACATTTGGCGCGGTCACCGTAGAGGCGCAACAAACACTCTGCAATCCGAACCCCACCTATACGCAGCCTGGACAGTGGCACATCGCACCAAATGGCTGTTCTTACTCACGCACAAAAGCGCCGGGGGAAGGTGAAGTTTGGATGCTCATCTCAAACCCGCATCATATTGGCGGGCAAAATTCGCGTAGCGGATGCGCCAGAGGAGGCCGCGTAAGCATGCGAGTAGTGTAGTTCACTAATGCGTGCCACCGAGCTTTCATCCTTCATATCATTAACTGCTCGTTAACAACATAAGGTGTGCAGAGCGGATTTTTATGGGGAAAGTGTCATGCACTGGCTCAGCTTCGCGGAAAGTGGCGAAACAAAACGTTTCCATTTGGGAAACTAAAAAGCCGCCCCATGATGGAGCGACTTTGAAATTCTTACCGTTGTCAGTCTTGGCGCTTAAGCGGCCAATGCTGCTTTCGCTTGATCGACAACTGCGCCAAACGCATCTGGCTCGTTGATTGCAAGATCGGACAGAACCTTGCGGTCCACTTCGATACCTGCAAGCATCAGACCATTGATGAAGCGGCTGTATGTCAGCGCCTCGTCATGGCTGCGCACAGCAGCGTTGATACGCTGGATCCACAATGCACGGAAGCTGCGCTTACGATTCTTGCGATCGCGTGTCGCATATTGGTTCGCCTTATCGACGGCCTGTGCTGCGACTTTGAATGTATTTTTACGACGTCCGTAGTAGCCTTTGGCTGCTTTGACGACTTTACGGTGACGGGCGTGGGTTACTGTACCACCTTTAACGCGTGACATCTCTTAAATCTCCTTAGCGTGCGTAGGGCATCATCGACTTGATGATTTTCTCATCAGGAGCCGAAAGCGTGGTTGTACCACGTGCGTTGCGAAGGAATTTGTTTGTGCGCTTGATCATGCCGTGCTGCTTGCCGGCTTGAGCTGCGACCACGCGGCCACTGGCCGTTGTTTTGAACCGCTTTTTGCAGCTCGACTTTGTCTTCATTTTAGGCATTTCCGTCTCCTTTTAAGGCCGGTAGAAACGCGCACACTCGGCATGCCAAATAGGCCGGACGCGCGGACTGAAAGTGCCGTCTAGGACAGGGCGAAAGATTCCGCAAGCGTTAAGTTCACCCCAACAGCGCGCGTGTCACTTTGATGAAAACATCGGGGATCTGTTCCAGCGTGTAGCCCCCCGGCTTTGTAGTCAGCGCCCACGCAATCAACGCGCCCCCAAGCAAGACCATCAAGGAGGCAGCGCGTGGTGCTCGACTGTCAGAAAAAGCTGAAACAATCGCGGGGATAGAAAACCCCGCAATGACGACACCAAGAACCAGTGCCAGGTCAGGATTCATGAAATGCGCCTCTCAACAGTGAGTGATGCGCTGCAGTCTACTCTGGGTCAGAGGCGTAAATCAAACGTTCGTCGCAGGGGGCAACCCTGAGGATGTTGGTGGTGCCAGGAATGTTGAAAGGCACACCCGCGGTCACGACGATCTGGTCGGTTTTGCTCGCCAAACCGGCGGACCGCGCTGCGCGCGCAGACGAAACAACGGCGCTTTTAAAGCGGTTGAACTCATCCGTCATCACACATAGCGTCCCCCACGTCAGTGCAAGACGACGCGCTGTACGGCGTTGTGAGGTCATTGCGATAATTGGAACACGCGGTCGTTCGCGTGCTGTCAACAGCGCAGTAGTACCACTTTGAGTAAAGCAACAAATAGCCTTAATCTCCGTTGTTTCCGCAATTTCTCGCGCCGCGGCAACGATGCCATCCGCAACAGATGCCCGGCTCGCAATGCGAGAGGATTCGATCACCTCTGTGTAGGTCGGATCGCTCTCAACCTCTTGCGCAACGTTGTCCATCGTTGTGACCGCTTCAATTGGGTAATCTCCTGCCGCGCTTTCCGCACTAAGCATGATCGCATCTGCGCCCTCATAAATCGCAGTCGCGACATCGGACACTTCTGCGCGTGTCGGCATCGGGCTTTCAATCATGCTTTCCAGCATTTGGGTCGCAACAATCACCGGCTTTGCAGCCGCACGACACTTGCGCACAAGGCGTTTCTGAATGGGCGGTACGTTTTGCACAGGCAGCTCAACGCCCAAATCACCACGCGCAACCATGATACCATCAGAAGCATCGAGAATTTCTTCAAAGCTGGCAACGGCGGATGGTTTTTCGATCTTCGACAGAACCGAAGCACGTCCCTTCACAAGATCTCGCGCATCCCAAACGTCCTTGGCACGCTGCACGAAGGACAGCGCAAGCCAATCAACCCCCAACTCACATACGAATTCCAAATCAGCGAGGTCTTTTTCAGACAACGCCGCGAGCGGGAGAACCACATCAGGCACGTTCACGCCTTTGCGGTTGGAAATCGTGCCTCCAATGACAACTTCGCAATCTGCAAAGTCCGCACCACACTCATTCACCTTGAGACGGATCTTGCCGTCATTGACCAAAAGCGATGCACCCACTTCAAGTGCTTCGAAAATCTCAGGATGCGGAAGCGTAACACGCGTCAGATCTCCCGCTGTGTCATCCAAATCGAGACGGAAACCAGCACCGATTTCCAATTCTTCGGAGCCATTTGCAAACTCGCCCACACGTAATTTGGGGCCTTGGAGATCTGCTAAGATAGCAATAGGGCTATCGAGATCCGCTTCGACTTTGCGAATAATCGCGTGTAATTCTGCAATTGCTTCGTGGCTGCCATGGCTCATGTTCAGACGGAAAACATCTGCGCCCGCTTCGTGCAAATTGCGGATCATGCCATAGTTGTCTGAAGCTGGCCCCAATGTGGCTACGATCTTTACACTGCGTTCGCGTTTCATATTTTTGTCCCATTCCGCTTCGGTGCCACTCGGCATTCATGCGCGTGTTATCGCTAACATATCGCACGTCTTATTGCGTATTTCACATTGCGCATCAACTGTCCTATTGCTTGAAAAAACGAAAGAATACAATTGTGACCTACCAGCCTTTCTTTGAATTTGGCGCGACGCGCAAGAGCCGATGGACCGTCACCAGTGATCATGCGGCCAATACTGTCCCCGACTTCGTGAACAACGGCGACCTTGGCCTTGATCCCGCGGACATGAGTAGGCACATCGCCTACGACATCGGTGCAGCGGGTGTCGCGCAGGCCCTCGGAGAGTTGCTAGGTGGGCCTGTTATCTGCTCAAACTTTTCGCGCCTCGTCATTGATCCCAATCGCGGCAGTGATGACCCAACATTGTTAATGAAGCTTTACGATGGCACGATTATTCCCGCGAACCGCCATGCCGGCCCTGATGAATTAGAACAGCGTATGATGGCCTGTTATCGCCCTTATCACAGCGCGCTTGATACGCTGATGAAACGCTGCAACGATCCTGTTTTGCTCTCTATCCATTCTTTCACACCTCAACTCAAAGGTCGGCCATGGCGACCATGGGAGGTTGGCGTTCTTTATGCTGAGGATGATCGCCTCGCGTGCGCTTTGATCGATATTTTGCACACTGACACAGACCTCACAATCGGCGACAATGAACCCTACCGCGGCTACCTGCCGGGGGATGCGGTCGATACACATGCACTTAAGGACGGGCATTTGAACGTGCTGATCGAGCTGCGCAATGATCTGATCGAAACCGAAGCGGATCAAAAAGCTTGGGCAAGCCGGCTCGCGCCCTTGCTTAAAAAGGCTCTCTCGCATGTGGGTTCGTAAGACAGAATGAGCGCGCGCACAGATTTCATTGCGGGGATTGGCCTGCGCCTTTTGGCGACATTCTTGATGACCGCAATGTCCGCCGCCGTGCGCGCTGTGGCCGAGACGGTGCCCATCGGCCAGCTTATCTTCTGGCGCTCCTTCTTAGCGCTGATCCCTATCTGCCTTTATATGATGTGGCAGCATGAATTCCCGAGCGCGCTGAGCACCAAACATCCCCGATTGCACGTAACACGCAGCCTGCTTGGCATCTTCGCGATGGCCATGTTCTTCACGGCGCTTACATATCTGCCACTAGCCAATGCGCAAGCGCTTGGGTATTTGGCCCCCATTCTTGTTCTCCCACTCGCAGCCGTGGTGTTAAAAGAACAACTAACACCACGGATATTCGGCGCAGTTTTTCTAGGCTTCACAGGTGTGATCTTCCTACTGTGGGACGCATTCAGCCTTCCCACGGAAGGCGCTCTAATCGGGGTCGCTGCGGGTTTGGTGTTCGCGTTCACCATGGCTTTCGTACGCGTGCATACGAAAACTATGACGCAAACAGAAAGCAGTGCGGCAATTGCCTTTTATTTAGCACTTGTCGGCTCAGTGGTTGGGTTTGGTACAATCTTCTTTGGCTGGATCGCGCTCAGCACATCTATGTTCGCATGGCTCGCGCTGGCCGGATTTCTCGGTGGGATCGGCCATATTGTCGCCAATGAAGCCACAGCACGCGCGCCTGTCAGCACCCTTGCGCCTTTTGATTTTACAGGCCTAATTTGGGCGCTTGGGTTCGATCTGATCTTGTTTGCGATCGTGCCGGGGCCGGTGGGATTGATAGGGGTGTTCGCCATTACATTTGCGGCTTTGATTGTGACGTTTTCCAAATCCAAGGCTGTGAAAAACCCTACGACTGGCGTTTAAAGCTTGAACCGTGCGCGACCAAAACACATGTTACGTCAAAGCCGCATAGACAGGAGCCACCCCGATGGACGCACAAACCCAACTCGAACTTGAAGCCGCCACCTTTCGCCGTTTGCGCGACCATCTGGCAGACCGCACGGATGTGCAAAACATTGATATGATGAATTTAAGTGGCTTTTGTCGCAATTGCCTATCGCGCTGGTATCAGGAAGCCGCAAACGAATGCGGTATTGAAATGAGCAAAGACGAAGGGCGCGAAGCGTTCTACGGAATGCCATTCAATGAGTGGCGTGCAAAGCATCAAACGGATGCAACAGATGCACAAAAGGCCGCGTTTGAGGTGTCCCACAAAGACGCGACCTAGGAGTGCGTATGCTCTGCGAGAGACCTCCCGCAGAGCAAATTTTTAGTAAACGTCACCGCCCTCGGCACGCTTCGAGAACTCCGTCTCACCACCCGCTGCAAGCAGCTTGGCTTGCACTGTCCATTGGTCCCGAATCATACGACCTTTGAAGCCTTCGAGATTAGCGTTAACCCATGCCTCTTCATCCGGCGTCCAAGCGGCGATCTGATCGAAGTGATAAAGGCCAAGCGCGTTGCATATCTTATCCATCTTCGGCCCGATAGCTTTGATCTGCTTGAGATCATCCGCCACGTCATCGCGCGCGCCGTCAAGCGTTGCGGGTTTCGAGCCTTCATTTTCGCCCTGGAGGATACCGTCACCATCATAGTCTAGCACGCCTTCAGACGTGACGTCTGCTTCATGTGCTGCGCTGACAGACGCGCTCGCCTCTGCGCCCAGCGCCGCAATGCGAGCGTCTTTCTCAAAATGTTTCGCTTTGCACGCGTCCAGCTCACGGCGCAGGCGATCCGCCTCGCCCGTATCGACATTCATAGAACTCCAGCGGCCCCAAATCAGCCAGCCAACGAAAAACCCTAGCAGCGCCACCAAAAGGATCAGCACGACCATTTCGCTTATCAAAAAGCCCCATTCACGAAACATATTGTTGTCCTTCCATTCTTATTGTTGCGCCCAGCGCACTGTTGTGAGGCGGTTTGCGGCGCGACTCGCTTCGGTCGCATTGTCTGCTAACGGTTTACTCGGGCCATAACCAACAGGCGAAATTGCCTCGCGCGGCACACCACGGGCGATCATCGCTTCGCCAACAATCAGCGCATCGGCAGCGCTTAACTCATAGTTGCCAGAGCCTGTGTTGTCGGTGTGCCCACCCAGCTCGACCTAAAGGCGCGCAGTGTAAACGCAAGGTAACATGATCGCGCGTTGGCTACGAGGCCCAGAATCGGTGGAACCGCTCAGGAAATTGATCTTTGTGTGTACCAGCAGTTTATCCGCTTGCGCGCTCCACAATTTCTGTCTCCATATCAAGCGCGTGATCTTTTGCGCCCTAATAGCCCAAGCCACCAACGCCTGCTGCCAATACCACTATGCCTAATAACTTTCGCATTGCCCGCCCTCTTCTCGCTTAAATAAGCGGCAGACCACTGATTTCTCTAGACGCAGCAAATGGCATCAGCGAACCTCTGCGCGAGGGAAACGAATGGCCGGAAAACGCAAAAAGCCCGCGTTGGTAATTTCCAAGCGCGGGCTCTCGATGATGTCAAAGCGATTGGTTCTAGATCGCTTTTTTCAGGCTTTCTTCCAGATAGATCTCGCGCAGGCGCGGCGTCACCGAACCGGGTGTTCCATCCCCCAATGAAACGCCATCAATTTCGACAACGGGCATCACAAAGGTAGACGCCGAAGTGATAAACGCCTCATCTGCACCCTTGGCTTCATCGATGGTAAAGTTGCGTTCTTCCACTTCCATCTGCGCCTCGCGTGCGAAACGCAAAACAGCGGCGCGCGTGATGCCGTGAAGGATGTCGTTGGACAATGCCCGCGTGATAATCTTGTTGCCTTTGACGATGTAGGCGTTGTTGGAGGTGCCTTCAGTCACAAAACCGTCCTCAACCATCCACGCATCATCCTTACCCGCTTTCTTCGCCATCATCTTGCCCATGCTCGGATAAAGCAGCTGTACAGTCTTGATATCCCGACGCCCCCAGCGCGCATCCTCGATGGAGATGACTTTCATGCCCTTTTTGGCAGCAGGGGAATTGGCAAGACCCGGCTTGTTCTGTGTAAACAAAACGATGGTTTGAGGTGTAGTTTCGGGATCTGGAAAGACGAAATCGCGATCATCAGGTGCGCCGCGGGTGATCTGAAGATAAATCATCCCTTCATCAATCTCGTTCACGCGCACCAATTCGCGGTGCACTTCAAGCAGCTCCTCTTTGGAGATTGGGGTGTTCATTTCCAGCTCATCCAAAGAGCGTTGCAGGCGCACAGCATGACCGTCAAAGTCGATCAATTTGCCGCCCAGCACAGAGGTCACTTCATACACCCCATCCGCCATCAGGAAGCCACGATCGAAGATCGATACCTTGGCTTCGTTTTCCGGGAGGTATTCGCCATTCACATATACAGTACGAGTCATGAGGCTTGGTCCTTATTAAATCGGTTCACGCACTTTGTTTCATAGCTTGAAGCACATCTTCAAGGCTGCGAATGGCGCCGGTTTGCAGATAGTCCATTGCTTTGAGCGAGGCGTCATGCGCCTCAACGCTCGAGCCCGCGACGCAATCTTCAATCACGCGGGTGAAGTAGTCCTGCTGGTGCGCATCGACGAACGTATAGTGCAGGCAGATATCGGTGAGACCGCCTATCAAGATAAGCGTTTCTACTTTGAGACCTTTGAGCAGAATTTCTAGATCTGTGCCAAAGAACGCAGAATAGCGGCGCTTGGGTACAATGTAATCCGTTGGCAGGATGCCCATTTCTTTGACTGCAAGCGCAGTTTTTGGATTGTCCTCAAGGCAATGCACATCCTCATCGCCATCGAGTTCGCGGCCAAAGTCGATCAAATCAGGGCGATGCACTTCTTGGATAAACACCACAGGAATATCCGCCCCACGCGCACCATCAATGGCTTTGCGCGCTTCTAACATACGTTCTTTATAGCCCGGCATATTATCGATGGAACGCACGACGCTATCGTCGATAAATGTGGACGCTTGAATGTCGATCACAATCAGAGCGGCTTTGCCTTCTATCAATGCGCGCTTGGGTGTGTTTGCGTTAGCCATGTGACTATCCCCAAAGTTCTGGTTTAGGCGGATGCACGCCCGCGACATCAAATTGTAATGGCGTCGCACGATCTTCGGCGAGCAAAAGTGGGCCATCGAGATCAGTGAACAGCGCGCCCTGAGCTAGCAATGTCGCCGGTGCCATTGCCAGAGATGAGCCGACCATGCACCCGACCATAACGCCATAGCCTTGAGCGAGGGCTTCGTCTTTCAAAGCAAGCGCCTCGGTAAGACCACCGGTTTTATCAAGCTTGATGTTGGCCACATCATATTTTCCTTTGAGCTTGGGTAAGCTGCTACGGTCATGGCAAGATTCATCCGCGCAGACGGGCAAAGGACGTGCGATCTCGCTCAACATATCATCCGCTCCGGCAGGCAGCGGTTGCTCTACCAGTTCAACCCCAAGACCAACCAAATGCGGTGCGAGTTCAGCGTAGACATCCGCCGTCCAGCCCTCGTTCGCATCAATGATGATGCGCGACTTGGGCGCGCCACGACGCACCGCTTCGAGGCGGGGCATATCATCAGGCGTACCAAGCTTAATCTTGAGCAACGGGCGGTTCGCATTTTCAGCGGCTTGGATTTGCATTTTCTCAGGCGTGTCGAGCGACAGAGTGTATGCCGTGATCTCTGGCCCCGGCTTACCCAGACCTGCAAGTTCCCAAACAGCTTTGCCCGCTTGCTTCGCTTCAAAGTCCCAAAGGGCACAATCAACAGCGTTGCGCGCCGCACCCGGCTCAAGCAATTCGTATAAAGAACCACGATTGAAATTCTCAGGAAGCGCGCGAACTTGCGCTTCGACACTTTCCAGTGTCTCATCATAGCGTGCATAAGGAACGCATTCGCCCCAACCTGACACCTGGCCATCTGTCAGGCAAACTGTGAGAACTTTCGCTTCTGTGCGCGATCCACGCGAGATAGTGAACACTTGGGCGAGCTTGAACACGTCATGCGTGACATCAATATGCATTGGGCGCTTCCTATGGGTCGTGAGTGCCTGCGCCAGTCGAACCAGCGCAAGCGAAAGGCATCAGATATCAGCCAAAGCGTCAACCAGACGATCCGCACCGTGACGAAATGGATCAACTGTTGGCAGCCCCATACGCTCTTCTGTTTCTTTCAGATAAGCGACGGCTTCGTCCTCGGACATATGCTGCGTGTTTACAGAAATTCCGACAACTTTACACGCGGGGTTACCAACTTGTGCCAAAGGCAACGCAGTGTCGCGCAGCTGCTCTACTGAGGGTGGCGTAAACGTTGGCAGACCACGCATATGCGTGCGCGTTGGCTCGTGGCACAGGATCAAGGCATCCGGTTGACCGCCATGCACAAGCGCCATCGTGACACCGGAATAAGAGACGTGAAACAAGCTTCCCTGCCCTTCAATCATGTCCCAGTGATCTTCGTCGTTATCTGGTGTAAGATATTCAACCGCGCCTGCCATAAAGTCCGCGACAACCGCGTCGAGCGGCACGCCGTGACCTGTGATCAAGATACCCGTTTGGCCCGTTGCGCGGAACGTCGACTTGAGGCCGCGCTCGTTCATCAGCTTATCCATCGCCATCGCTGTGTACATCTTGCCCGCAGAGCAATCAGTTCCAACCGCCAAGCAACGTTTGCCTGTGCGTTTGATCCCGTTCGCGATTGGGTAGCCAACTGTTGGCACGCGCACATCATGCAAAGTTGTGCCAGCAACCTGTGCCGCAGCAACAAGATCGCCTTCATCGCGCAAAAGGTTGTGCAAACCAGACGCAAGATCATAGCCCATTTCAATCGCTTCAATCAGAACATCTCTCCAAGCCTGGCTGATGATTCCACCACGGTTGGCCACGCCAATCACCAATGTCTTGGCACCTGCTGCTTTCGCCTCTTGCAAGGTCATTTCGGTAAGACCAATGTCTGCGCCACAGCCGGGCAAGCTCAACTGACCGACAGAGTTCTCAGGACGCCAGTCTCTGATACCAATGGCGACTTTTGCCGCCAATTGGTCCGGTGCGTCGCCCAAAAACAGAAGATAAGGTGTTTCGATCATGATGCTCTCCCTAGAATCAAATGTTGCGCCTGTTTTGCAGCGTTTCGCGCGCGATTTTCTTTCATTAACATCGCCAATATGAGCCATTTTCAAATTATCCTGCGATAAAACATCTTTATTGCGAAGAAAGTTCGATTTAGACAAACTGTAGCGCAAAGAATCTGCGCATCTCTGCAACGCAGCAAGCACAGTGCAGTCGCAGAAAATCCGCTTGCGCCAACCATAGCAACGAAATAACAAATCAGGCGAGAAAAACGTAATTTAATTACCCGAAAGAATCGCCATGAGCTTCCGCATTCAACCTACGCCAGTCGCCCGTCCCAATCGTTGCCAACTCTTTGGGCCCGGTTCTCGCCCTGCGATCTTTGAGAAGATGGCCGCTAGTGCCGCGGACGTCATCAATCTAGACCTTGAGGATTCCGTCGCTCCGTCTGACAAAGACAGCGCACGCAAGAATATCATCAAGGCCATCAGTGATATCGATTGGGGCAACAAAACCCTTTCTGTACGTATCAACGGTCTCGACACACCATATTGGTACCGCGATGTTGTGGACCTGCTGGAACAAGCGGGCGATCGCCTTGACCAGATTATGATCCCAAAGGTTGGGTGCGCCGCAGACATCTATGCGGTCGATGCTTTGGTCACTGCGATTGAAACTGCAAAAGGGCGCAGCAAGCCGATCTCTTTCGAAGTTATCATCGAAAGCGCAGCTGGCATCGCGCATGTCGAAGAGATCGCAGCCGCCTCTCCGCGTTTGCAAGCGATGAGCCTTGGTGCAGCAGATTTCGCCGCGTCTATGGGTATGGCGACGACGGGTATCGGTGGCACACAGGAAAACTACTACATGATACGCGGCGGTGAAAAGCACTGGTCTGATCCATGGCATTGGGCGCAAGCAGCAATAGTCGCGGCGTGTCGCACCCATGGCGTATTGCCAGTTGACGGTCCTTTCGGCGACTTCTCAGATGACGAAGGCTTTAAAGCGCAAGCGTACCGCTCTGCGACGCTTGGTATGGTTGGCAAATGGGCGATCCATCCCAAGCAGATCACGCTCGCCAACGAGGTATTCACCCCCTCCGCAGAGGCCGTCGCAGAGGCACGCGATATCCTAGCAGCGATGGAAACCGCGAAAGCCAATGGCGAAGGCGCGACTGTTTACAAGGGCCGCTTGGTAGATATTGCATCCATTAAGCAGGCCGAGGTTATTGTGCGCCAATCCGAAATGATCGCGGGTTAACCTTTAGAGCAAATCGCAAAGCTGTCTGCGAGACCTTGCAGCAGCGACGTGTAGAGATCGGGGCCGGGCAAAAGTCTGGCCCCCATTGCATCAAGCTCTCCTATTTTGACGTCGGTTCCCCCGATCACCACTTTAACAAGCTTGTCGCTTTGCTGTGGTTCCGTGAAGACGCAAGCCGCATTGCTTTCCTCCAGGATCTCTTGAGCTTTGACAATACGCGCGGGGCTTGGGGCACTTGCATCGCCAAGCGCAATAGAACCTGCGAATTCAAGTTCAAAACGGCGATCAAAATACTGAAACGCATCATGAAGAACGAGGTAAGGATTCCCCTTTACCGGCTCCAATTGTGCGTTCAGCTTGACCATCAACGCGGTTAGCTCCACCAGAGCTGCTTGCGCATTCGCTTGGTACTTGGCCGCATTCTCTGGGTCTTGCTTGGCGAGCGCTTCAGCGATCTGAACCAACCAGATTTTCGCATTCTCAGGATCGAGCCAACCGTGCGGATCTAGCCCTTCGTCACTGTGACCCTCGTGACCGTCGCCATGACCATCCACATGATCATCTGCATGGTCGTCCTTGTGGTCATCGTCGTGGGTATCCGAGTGGTTTTCGTCGTGATCTTCTTTATGATCATCTGCGTGGTCGTCGCTGTGATCGTCTTCATGGCCGTGACCGTGATCATGATCGCCGCCCGAATCGCGATATTCGAAATGTACGTTCGCCTCATCCGCCATAACTTCGAACACAAGCGCATCACTCGCTAACGTCTCAAGTGGCGTGGTGATCCAAGGGGTCAGGCCATCGCTGGTGAAAAACACGATATCCGCCTCTTCCAGCGCAACGGCTTGGGACGGGCGCAGTGCGTAGGAATGCGGTGATGCTGTTGGCTCAATCAATAATTTCGGCTGCGCAACATCCCCCATAACCTTGGCAACGAGGGAATGCAGCGGCGCAATATCCGCGACAACGCGCGGCGCTTCTGCGTAAGCGGCAGTGGAACATAAGAGTGCGGCGGCAATCGCGATTGATCTTGTCATGTTTATAGCATATCCGGTTGCTGTTTTTCGTCATATGTTATAATATAACACTTAACGTCAAGCCAGTTTCTTACTTAGCGAAAGCGCGTAGATGGACCCCATTGGATTTTCAAGCCACGACCACACCCATTGCATCACTGACAATATGGCGCAGATCGAAGCACATTGCGCCAAAGAAGGTTTGCAACTGACGCCTGTGCGTCGTCGCGTGCTTGAAATCCTGTTGCACGAACATCGCGCACTCGGGGCTTATGACATACTAGATAAACTGCGTTCAGAGGGGCTTGGCTCGCAGCCGCCAGTTGCCTATCGCGCGTTGGATTTTTTGGTCACACACGGGTTTGCCCACAAAATTGAACGTTTGAACGCCTTTGTGGCCTGCGCCCATCCCGGTGAAGTACATGATCCAGCCTTTTTGATTTGCCGCAAGTGCGATGGCGTCGCAGAAGCACAAACCAAATCAGTGCGCGGACAGTTAGGATCAAGCGCGGAGATCGCTGGATTTCAAATTGAGCGTGCGGTGTTAGAGGCCGTGGGGGTCTGTCCAAACTGCGCAGAAAGGCCCGCAACATGACCTTGATCAGCGCCAAAAACATTTCCGTCAATCATGGCAACGCGATTATTTTACAGAACGTGACATTGGACATCAACGCAGGCGAAATTGTTACGATTGTCGGGCCAAACGGGTCAGGCAAATCGACGCTTTTGCGCGCTTTCATAGGTGCCACCCCGCTTAAAAGTGGGACGCTGACACGCAAAGACGGTCTTCGGATCGGCTATGTCCCGCAAAAACTACATATCGACCCAACGCTTCCCATGAGCGTCGCACGGTTTCTGTCGATCCCCTTGCGCGTGAGCGCGTCCGCTGCCAAAGACGCACTTGAGCAAGCAGGCTCAGGGGCGCTGGCGAGCCGCCAAATGAGCGATCTGTCTGGCGGGCAATTTCAACGGGTTATACTGGCCCGCGCCTTGCTTGGAAAACCCGAGTTGTTAATCTTGGATGAGGCGACGCAAGGGCTTGATCAACCGGGATCTGCCGATTTCTACCGCCAAATCGAGAGCTTGCGCGAAACACTAGGCTGCGCCGTGATGATGGTAAGCCACGAGTTGCATGTTGTGATGGCCGCCTCTGATCGCGTGATCTGTTTAAATGGTCATGTGTGCTGTGAGGGTGCGCCCGAAGTTGTCGCCTCCGCACCGGAATATCGCGCTCTGTTTGGCTCGGGCACCCAAGGAGCCTTGGCACTTTATCGCCATGATCACGACCACCATCATCATGCGCACGATCACGAACATGAGGACGCATAATGGACATCTTAGACAGCTTTCTTGTGCGCGCGGCCCTTGCTGGGCTTGGTGTAGCGCTTGCCGCAGCCCCATTGGGGTGCTTCGTAGTTTGGCGGCGCATGGCATATTTCGGCGAAGCGACGGCGCACGCGTCGATCCTAGGCATCGCGCTGGCTCTATCGTTCTCCACCTCAATCTTGGCGGGCGTGCTGATCGTCGCGCTACTGATGGGCTGGTCCGTATCAACGCTCTCTGGGCGTGGCTATGCGATGGATACGCTCCTCGGGGTGATGGCGCACTCCGCACTGGCCATTGGCCTCGTTGCAGTGTCGTTTTTGCAAGGGGTACGCATCGACTTGATGGCTTATCTCTTTGGCGACATCCTCGCAGTATCACGTTTCGATTTGCTGATTGTCTGGATCGGTGTGCTGTTGGTCCTGCTACTTTTGTGGTGGCGTTGGTCCGCGCTGTTGACTGCGACCCTCAGCAACGATCTTGCACATGCCGCAGGCATTGATCCGCGCCGTGAACAGATGGTTCTGACTATTGCACTCGCTGTAGTCGTGGCCGTCGCCATTAAAGTCGTCGGCGTGTTGTTGATTGCCGCTCTCTTGATCATCCCAGCCGCAGCCGCGCGTCCGTTTGCAGGAACACCAGAACGTATGGCGTTCATTGCCGCCGGCATCGGCGCGATCTCGGCTATGGCTGGCCTGCAAGCCGCTTACATCTTCGACACCCCCACGGGTCCGACAATCGTTTGCGTTGCTGCCACTTGCTTTGTGCTTGGCGGTCTGCTCAACCTGCTGAAAGGGCGTGTGGCAGGTTAAGCGATGATCGACATTAAACATTTGCAAGATTGGCAAGGACGTGGTGAGACGCGAGATGACCTGATCGCTGCATTTCCCGCAAATGCACTGGCAGCAACGCTAGATCGCGACGATAAGGAGTATCGTATTGGCGATGCGTTGCCCCCGCTCTGGCATTGGTTACATTTTCTACCAATCCATAAGTTGGGTGAGAGTGGCTATGATGGGCATGCGGCGCTGGGTGGGTTCCTGCCGCCCGTGCCTTTGCCAAGACGGATGTGGGCAGGCAGCCGTTTAGAGTTTCTTGCCCCTGTGACGATTGGTAGGTCAGCGCACAAGCGCTCCACTGTCAAAAGCGTGACACATAAATCAGGGCGCAGCGGGGATTTGGTATTCGTCACTGTGACCCATGACGTTTATGAGGATCAAAAACATTGCATTCGCGAAGAGCAAGACATCGTTTATCGCGCTTTGCCAGATCCAAACGTCCCCACACCAACGCCGCCACATGCGCCGACGTCGTGTGATTTTTCCAGAAAAATCGTGCCCGAGCCCGTTCTCCTGTTTCGCTACTCCGCACTTACCTTCAATGGCCACCGCATCCACTACGATCATCCCTTTTGCGTCGGAACAGAGGGCTACGGCGGATTGGTCGTGCATGGCCCTTTGCTCGCAACCTTGATGCTGGATCTTTTGCGCCGTGAATACCCAGCAGCAAAGGTCACGCATTTCAACTTCCGCGCGCTTGCGCCTGTGTTTGATACCCAGCAATTTTCTGTCCATGGCACTTGTGCGAACAATGGTGAAATCGAGCTTTGGGTCGCACGGGAAGATGGTGCATTGGCGATGCAAGGCACAGCACAGATCAAGGACAAAACATGAGCGAAGCCTACCAAGACATCCGCGACGCCGTACGCGCGCTCTGCGCTGAGTTTCCACCCGAATATCACCGCCAGATAGACCAAGACCGCAGCTACCCCGAAGCCTTCGTTGATGCCTTGACCAAAGCTGGTTGGATGGCCGCATTGATCCCGGAAGAATATGGCGGCTCCGGCCTTGGCCTGACCGAAGCGAGCGTGATCATGGAAGAGATTAATCGCTCGGGCGGCAATTCTGGCGCGTGCCATGGACAGTTGTACAATATGGGCACTCTTTTGCGCCACGGATCGAACGCGCAAAAACAGAAATACCTGCCGCGCATCGCCTCCGGCGAGCTGCGCTTACAAAGCATGGGTGTGACGGAGCCGACAACAGGCACCGACACCACCAAGATTAAAACCAAAGCGGAAAAGCGTGGCGAAAAATACGTGATCAACGGGCAAAAGGTCTGGATCTCGCGCGTACAGCACTCTGATCTGATGATCCTGCTGGCGCGCACAACGCCCTTGGCCGAGGTCAAGAAGAAATCTCTTGGCATGTCAATCTTCATCGTCGATTTACGCAACGCGATTGGCAACGGGCTAGAGGTCAAACCGATCCCCAATATGGTCAATCACGAAACCAATGAGTTGTTCTTTGACAACCTCGAAATCCCAGCAGAAAATCTGATTGGCGAGGAAGGGATGGGCTTCAAATACATACTTGATGGGCTGAATGCTGAGCGCGCTTTGATCGCCGCCGAATGCATTGGTGATGGCTATTGGTTCACCGAAAAGGTCACAGAATATGCTAAGTCGCGTGAAGTGTTTGGCCGCCCTATCGGTCAGAACCAAGGGGTTCAGTTCCCCATCGCAGAGGCCCATATCGAGATCGAAGCCGCCAATCTCATGCGTTTTGAAGCGTGTCGCCTGTATGACGCAGGCGAACCCTGCGGGGCCCAGGCGAATATGGCCAAATACCTTGCCGCCAAAGCCAGCTGGGAAGCAGCGAACGCCTGTATTCAGTTCCATGGCGGTTTCGGGTTTGCCGCTGAATATGATGTGGAGCGCAAATTCCGCGAAACCCGACTTTATCAAGTCGCACCAATCTCCACCAACCTGATCCTATCATATGTAGCCGAACATATGTTGGGCCTGCCGAGGTCGTTTTGATGTTGCCACTCGATGGTATCAAGGTGATCGCGCTGGAACACGCGATCGCAGCCCCGTTTGCGACACGTCAACTGGCCGATCTAGGCGCGCGCGTTATCAAGATTGAACGCCCGGGAAAGGGCGATTTTGCGCGCAGCTACGACACGCGCGCGCGCGGGATGTCCTCGCATTTCGTTTGGACCAACCGCTCCAAAGAAAGCCTGACGCTTGATTTGAAATCGCCCGAAGGCATGGATGTGCTCAGCAAATTGATCGAAGGCGCAGATGTGCTGGTGCAAAATCTTGCCCCCGGTGCAGCAGATCGCATGGGGCTAGGTTTTGAAACGCTTCATGAGATCCACTCCGAACTGATCGTCTGCAATATTTCTGGCTACGGTCCCGACGGCCCTGAGACCAACCGCAAGGCCTATGACCTTTTGGTGCAAGCAGAAGCGGGATTCCTATCGATCACAGGCACAGACGCAAAACCCAGCAAGGCAGGCATTTCCGTCGCTGATATAGCCGCAGGCATGTATGCCTACACCAATATCCTCGCCGCACTTTTGCAGCGCGGCAAGACAGGCCTCGGCATTGAGATCAATATTTCCATGCTCGAAGCGCTAGCTGAATGGATCGGCTACCCGATGTATTACGCCACTGATGGCGCGGAACCGCCCGCTCGCGCAGGGGCAGCTCATGCCACAATATTCCCCTATGGCCCTTTCATGGCGGGCGACGGGAAAGAGGTGATGTTTGGGCTGCAAAATGATCGCGAATGGGCAGTGTTTTGTCGCGACATCCTTGACGCACCAGCGCTTGAAACCGACCCGCGCTTCGAAAGCAATCAAGCCCGCGCGGCCAACAAGCTGGATCTGACAGCAATCATCATGGCCGCCTTTTCCGAGTGGAACGCTGAAGAGGTCATCGTGCGACTTACCGCAGCCGGCATCGCCAATGCGCGGATGAACGATATGGCGGGACTTTGGGCGCATCCACAAATACGCGCACGGGATCGTTGGCGCGAGGTGAGCACGCCCATCGGCCCCATGCCAGCGCTCTTGCCCCCCGGCGGCATCGGAGCAGAGCCGCGCATGGACGCCATTCCAGCAATGGGCGAACACAGCCGCGCCATACTGGAAGAATTAGGGATAGACAGCGCCAGCATTGAAGCGCTTTCTAAAGCTAGGATTATTTAGGAGATTGTGGTGGCAAAGCTCAAAACATCAGCGGCAGACATGGTCGCCGCCGCGCGCGCAGATATTCGTGAGATTGAAACGCCAGACCTAATTGCGATACTGGAGGATCCGAACCTCGTCGTTGTTGATATCCGTGACGTACGCGAACGCCAGCGCAACGGCTTTATCCCCGGCAGTTTTCATGCGCCACGCGGGATGATCGAATTCTGGATTGACCCGGACAGCCCCTATTTCAAACCGATATTTGGCGAAGACAAACAGTTCGTCTTTCATTGCGCTTCTGGCTGGCGCTCTGCCCTCACGGTTCAAACCCTGCAAAACATGGGTTTTGACGCTGCGCACCTGCGCGAAGGCTTCTCTACTTGGGCTACTCAAGGCGGCCCTGTCGAGAGAACGCAATGAACACCCCGGACAAAACCCACTACGATGTCGTGATCATCGGTGGTGCAATGATGGGGTCCTCGGCGGCTTGGTTCCTCACTGACAATCCCGATTTCGACGGCTCTGTGCTGGTCGTTGAGATGGACAGAAGCTACGCTAATTGTTCTACCGCGCACACAAATTCCTGCATGCGTCAGCAGTTTTCCAATAAGCTGAATGTACAAATCAGCCAGTTTGCGGCTGATTTCGTCAAGAACCTGCGTGGCTACATGGGCAACGATACGCGCGTGCCGGAACTGGATATACAGAACTATGGCTACATGTATCTCGCAGACACTGACAGTTTCGCCGACACACTGCGCGAAAATCAAAAGGTGCAGCTTGAGATGGGTGCGGAAACCCAGCTTTTGAACGCAGAAGAGATCAAGGCTCGCTATCCGTTTTACGATGTCTATGACATAAAACTAGGCTCTATCAACCTCAAGGATGAGGGCTATTGGGATGGCGGCACGGTCTTTGATTGGTGGCGTCGCTCCGCCAAGGATCGCGGCGTGGAATATGTCACGAACCGCGTGGTTGCGATGGATGTGCAAGGGAGCAAGGTGTGCTCTGTCACGCTTGAAAGCGGTGAAGTGATTGGCGCGGGTCAGGTCGTCAACGCCTCTGGTCCACGTGGGGCCCTGACCGCAAAAATGGCAGGAATCGCATTGCCCGTTGAGCCGCGTAAACGCTTCACCTGGATTTTCAGCGCCGAACAACCGCTTGATCAGGACCTACCGCTGACGATTGACCCTTCAGGTGTGCATTTCCGCCAAGATGGCCCAAAGACCTATCTCGCCGGTAGCCCCCCTGATCTTGAAGACGATGTCGCTGTCGATCCAAGCGACTTCAACATGGATCATGCCCGCTGGGAAAATCACGTGTGGCCAATCATTGCGACTCGCATCCCCCAGTTCGAGGCGATCAAAGTCGTCACCGAATGGGCAGGTCACTACGCCTACAACACGCTGGATCAAAACGCAGTTCTTGGTGCCCATCCAGAGATTACGAACTTCATCTTCCTCAATGGATTTTCCGGCCACGGCTTACAACAAAGCCCTGCAATGGGCCGCGCGACGGCAGAATGGTTGACCTATGGCAGCTACCGAACGCTCGACATGGCGCCTTTCGGGTTCGAACGCATAGCAGAAGGGCGTGCATTTGAAGAAAAAGCGATCATTTAAGCTGCAAACTGCGACACCGCATACCACGGTATACTGTAGACGACTCCCAGATGATCCACTAAGGACACCTCAACACCATCTTAAAGAGGTTTCCAGATGTCCGATATTATCTACACAAAAGTCGATGAAGCACCCGAATTGGCCTCCGCGTCGTTCTTGCCAATCATTCAGAAATTCGCCGCCGCCGCGGGCGTGTCTGTGGGCACAAAAGACATCTCTCTCGCAGGTCGCATTCTGGCGACCTTCCCCGAGCATCTGAAAGAAGATCAGCGCCAATCTGATGATCTGGCAGAGCTTGGTCGTTTGGTCAAAACGCCAGAAGCGAACGTGATCAAACTCCCCAATATCTCGGCTTCCGTGCCCCAATTGGTCGCGGCAGTGAAAGAACTTCAATCGCAAGGCTTCGCACTTCCCGACTACCCGGAAACACCCAAGACGGACGCTGAAAAAGAGATCCGCGCGAAGTTTGACGCAATCAAAGGCTCTGCTGTGAACCCGGTTCTGCGCGAAGGCAACTCTGATCGTCGTGCAGCGAAAGCGGTAAAAAGCTACGCTCAGAACAACCCGCACCGCATGGGTAAATGGACTGCCCACAGCAAAACGCGCGTGTCCTCTATGACCGGTGGCGATTTCTTCTCCAACGAGACATCCGTAACCCTCATCAAAGCAGCCTCAGCGAAAATCATTCTCGAAACAGCTACAGGCGAAACCGTGTTGAAAGAGGGTCTTAGTTACCCCGCAGGCACAGTCGTTGACGCCACATTCATGAGCGCAGCCGCGCTTGATGCCTTTCTCGCAGAAGAAATCGCAAGCACGAAAGAAGACGGCACGCTCTTCTCGCTACACATGAAAGCGACAATGATGAAGGTCTCAGACCCGATCATCTTCGGCCACGCGGTCAAGGTCTTCCTTGCCCCCGTCTTTAATATATTCGGCGCTGAAATGGCAGACCTCGGCGTGAACCCAAACTCCGGTCTTGGAGATCTCTTAGAGCGCGTGAAAGACCAGCCAGAGATCATGTCAGCAATTGACGCCTGCATGAGCAAACGCCCCCCTATGTACATGGTGGACAGCGACAAAGGCATCACCAACCTTCATGTGCCTTCTGACGTGATCATCGACGCCTCCATGCCTGCGCTTATCCGTGCTGGTGGTAAAGGTTGGGGCCCTGATGGTGCCGAAGCTGATGCAAACTGCGTTATTCCAGACAACTCCTACGCACCTGTCTATGATGAATCCATTAAGTTCTTCAAAGAAAACGGCGCGCTGAACCCGGCGACCGCAGGTACCGTGCAAAACATCGGCCTAATGGCCCAAAAGGCGGAAGAATACGGTTCGCACCCGACAACTTTCGAAATGCCAACGGCAGGCACAGTCAAGATGATCCTCGATGATGGCACCGTTCTGCATGAACACAAGGTCGAGGCGCAGGATATCTGGCGCTCCGCCTCCGCGCGTAAAGCCCCGATTGAAGATTGGGTGAACCTTGCGATCTCTCGTCAAAAAGCGGAAGGCTGTGAAGCAATTTTCTGGCTCGACGCGAACCGCGCACATGACGCGGAACTGATCGCCTATGTTAAAACGATTCTTGAAGCACAAGGCGTTGCAGACAAGTTCCAGATCATGGCCCCACGCGAAGCGACACGCGCGTCTCTCGAGACGATTACGAAGGGCAAGAATTCCATCGCGATCACAGGCAACGTGCTGCGCGACTACCTCACTGACCTCTTCCCGATCTTGGAACTCGCGACCTCCGCCAAGATGCTTTCCATCGTGAAACTGATGCAGGGTGGCGGCCTCTTTGAAACAGGCGCTGGTGGCTCTGCACCCAAGCACGTGCAACAGCTTATGGAAGAGAACCATTTGCGTTGGGATAGCCTCGGCGAATTCTGTGCGCTCGGAGAGAGCCTTCAGTTCCTCGCTGATGCACGCTCCAACGAAAAGGCGCGCGTTTTGGGCCAAGCGGTCGATGCGGCAACGCAAGGCATCCTTGACGACAATCGCTCGCCTTCCCGCAAGGTGGGTGAGCCTGACAACCGCGACAGCCACTACTGGTTCGCACGCTACTGGGCCGAAGCCTTGTCTGCACAAAACAGCGATGCCGATCTCGCCGCACATTTTGCCCCCATCGCGTCGGCACTAGCAGAAAGTGAGACGGCAATTCTGTCAGAACTCGCAAACGCCCAAGGCCCAGCAGTAGAGCTCGGCGGCTACTATCACGGCGATGCGGCCAAAACCGCAACCATTATGCGCCCCTCCGAGACGCTCAACGCGATTATCGGCTAAACAACTCAGGGCCGCGCACAACTTGTCACGCGCGGCCCTGCTTCTTTGGTCCTAAAATACCTCGGGGGAGACTCAGCTTGCTGAGACGGGGGCAGCGCCCCTTCTTAAGCGACGCCCGACTGTGGCAATCGACGCGCAACAGCAGCACTCAAAAACAACATCAGCGACGCGATCAAAAGGCATAGCTCTAGGCCGCTTGCTTGATACGCGACCCCAGACAAGAGCGTTCCGAGCAATCGCCCCGCCGCGTTGGCCATATAATAAAACCCCACATCCATGCTGACGCGCGCGTCCGTGCTGAAACTTAAGATCAAAAAGGAATGCAGCGCAGAATTCAACGCGAAGCCAAACCCGAATACAAACAAGCCGATGACCACGAAAGGCGTAACTGTGCTACTGCTCAACCAAAGCACAATCGCCAAAATTAAGGGCACGAACGCCAAGAGCATTGCCAATGCAAAAGCGCTTTGCACAGGCAAGCGCGCAAGAATTTTCGGCGCGCTCCCTTGCACTATGCCATAACCAATCACCCAAAGCGCCATGAAACTGCCAATCATAAAGAAGGCCGCTTTGTTGCCCGCATCTGACCCGTCAGACCATACGCCATAGAAGTAAAGTGGGACGCCTACGACGAACCATACATCTCGGGCCGAAAACAGAAAAACACGAGCGAGACTTAGCCAATTCACCGCCTCGCTTGTAGAAAAGACCGCGCTGAACTTTGCACCCTTCATCCCAGACGGCAGCCCAGGCGGCATGCGCCACACGACCAGCGTGAGGAGAAAACCAAGCGCACAGGCCATTCCAAGAACAGCCCCTTCAAATCCAAACACCGCCAGCAAAGCGCCACCCAAAAAGAAACCCAAACCTTTGATCGCATTCTTTGATCCGGTCAGCACAGCTACCCACTGGAAAAGCGTGCTATCCTCAGACGGGGCGAGCAATTTTACCGCAGATTTACTGCTCATCTTGGTGAGATCTTTGGCGATGCCAGACACACCTTGCGCGCACATCACGAAGGCAACCGAGACAGCAATGCTCCAACTCGGGTCGAGTTGCGTTAACGCTAATAGCGCAACAATCTGCAAACCAAGGCCTGCATAAAGCGTTGTGGTTAAACCGAAACGCACAGCCAGCCAGCCCGCACAAAGATTGGTTACCATCCCCGCAACTTCATAGAGCACAAAGAGATAGGCGAGTTGGACAGACGAGAAACCAAGCCCATGAAAATGCAGCAAAACCAGCATCCGCAGGGCACCGTCTGTCAGCATGAAAGCCCAATAGGCTGCGGTGACGACTAGATAGGCTGCAAAGCCTGTTGGCCGTGTCACAACGCCTCGCCAACCATACGCGCGACATCGATGAGACGGTTCGCATAACCCCATTCATTGTCATACCACGCGTAGACTTTAACCTGTGTACCGTTCACGACCATGGTAGAGGGCGCGTCAATGATCGTGCTGCGCGGATCGTTCACGTAATCGGCAGACACCAACGGACGGGTTTCATATCCCAGAATGCCTGCCAGCTCCCCCTCTGAGGCGGCTTTGAACAGCGCGTTCACTTCGGCTTCGCTAGTTGCGCGCTCCACTTCAAAAACGCAGTCGGTGATGGACGCATTCAGCAAGGGCACGCGTACTGCGTGGCCGTTCAGTTTGCCCGTCAACTCAGGATAGATCAGCGTGATCGCCGTGGCTGAGCCCGTTGTCGTGGGGATCAAGGAATTCAAAGCAGACCGCGCACGCCGCAAATCCTTGGCGGGACGATCCACGATTGTTTGTGTGTTGGTGACATCATGGATCGAAGTGATTGAGCCATGTTTGATCCCTAGGTTTTCATGGATCACTTTCACCACGGGCGCGAGGCAATTCGTTGTGCAAGACGCCGCCGTAATGATGTTTTGCGTGCTTGCATCGTAATCGTGGTTGTTGACGCCATAAACGATGTTCGCCGCATTTCCGTCTTTGACAGGGGCAGAGACGACAACTTTCTTCACACCTGCTTTGAAGTAGGGTGCGAGCTTCGCTTCGGTCTTAAACGCGCCTGTGCAATCGATCACAACGTCGACACCGTTTAGCGGCAGCTCTTCAAGATTTCGCGTATTGCAAAGCGGAAGCGTTGTTCCGTTGATGGTTATCGTATCGTCATCATAGCTGAATTCAGCATCCCAGCGCCCATGAACAGTATCAAACTCCAGTAGATGCGCATGCATTTCTGGATCGCCCACAGTGTCATTGAGAAAGGCGATTTTAGCGCCACTTTCAACAAGCGGCCGCAGAGCGAGTTTTCCGATTCGGCCAAGGCCATTTATTGCATATGTTGTCATGAGAACTCCTTTAGAACTCGAATGTAACAGTTAAATGACGATGCGTGATATCATGCACCTTGCTGGGATTCATCAGTTCTTAAACATGATCTTCCACAAAGGGCGCATGTCTAATTATACACGCCCCCACATTCGCGGTGCGACAGTCTTCTTCACTGTCGGTCTGCGCCTCCAAGGCTCTGATACGCTCTTGCGCGAAGTTCACCTGTTGCGCAGCGCAGTCGCGCGCACACTTCGTGAACGGCCCGTTACCGTGAATGCTTGGGTGGTTCTGCCCGATCACATGCATTGCATATGGACCTTGCCGGAAGGTGATTGTGATTACTCTACTCGATGGCGGATTATCAAATCTCGGTTCTCGCGCAAACTGGCGAAAGTACCGCTACGCGCGAGCGACACTAAACGCCAAGGGCGCGGCATTTGGAACCGACGGTTTTGGGAACATCATATCCGCTCAAAGGCCGACTACGATTCACATATGGAGCATTGTTGGCTGGACCCGGTGCGGCACGGATTCGTGAGCAAACCCGAACATTGGGAATACACATCATTTGCGAAGCTACGACGCGCGCCAGTGTTTTGTGCGTGATACCACGCACCTTACCTAACAACCTATGGCTTCACGTAGGCAAAGCCATATTCTTGAAGTTCGATCAACCGTACGACACCCGAAGGCAACGTATTGGCTTCGTCAAGCAGAGCGATATCTTCACCCTTCTTTGCAGACAACTTTCGACGCGTGTTACCAAAAGCTGCAAAGCTCAGATTGTCCATTTCTAATGACATTGTAGCGATATTATCTGCAACTGGTGATCTACCATCAATCGGCATGTTCAAGCCCAGACCCTATGTCACCACCTCAACTTCAACGGTATCCCCTGACGAATGATAGTAGTTCGTCAAGTTCTGCACACTGTTGAGGGCAATATTCATAACCGCTAGGTCGTTCTCGTTCACCTGAACCGCAACCTTATGTACGTTTCCTTCAGCAAACAAAGTTCCTGCTCTAAGCGATATTGCAATCGCCATTCCAAACACTGTTTACGTTGATAGTCCTCCCGTGAGGACTTCAACCCTAATCAAACATGCCTGATCAAATCGAGCGCGCGCGAAATCAGCTATCCATCTTAAGCGCAGAGATAAACGCTTCTTGTGGGATATCGACCTTGCCGAATTGGCGCATCTTCTTCTTACCCGCTTTTTGCTTTTCAAGCAGCTTCTTCTTACGCGTCGCGTCACCACCGTAACACTTAGCGGTTACGTCCTTACGCATCGCAGACAAAGTCTCCCGCGCAATGACTTTTCCGCCAATCGCCGCCTGAATAGGGATCTTGAACATATGGCGCGGGATCAAGTCTTTCAGCTTTTCAACCATCGCCCGTCCGCGCATCTCTGCACGATCACGGTGCACCATGGTTGAAAGCGCATCTACAGGCTCATCATTCACGAGGATCGACATTTTCACCAGATGATCCTGACGATAGCCCGTCATTTGATAGTCAAACGAGGCATAGCCTTTGGTCACAGATTTCAAACGATCATAGAAATCAAACACCACTTCGTTCAAAGGCAAATCATATACCACCATCGCGCGCGTGCCCGCATAGGTAAGATCTTCCTGAATGCCACGACGGTCTTGGCACAGCTTCAACACATCGCCCAAATACTCATCTGGCACCAAAATCGTCGCCTTGATGCGTGGCTCCTGCATGTGATCCACGAAGGTCAAATCAGGCATATCCGCAGGGTTGTGAAGCTCCTGCATCGTGCCATCTTTCATATGAATATGATAAATCACCGACGGCGCGGTCGTTATCAGCTCGATATTATACTCACGCTCGATTCGGTCACGAATGACCTCAAGGTGCAGCAGGCCAAGGAAGCCACAACGAAAACCAAAACCAAGTGCTGCGGATGTTTCCATCTCGAAAGAGAAGCTCGCATCGTTGAGCGCAAGCTTATCGATCGCATCGCGCAAATCTTCGAACTCAGCACTGTCCACAGGGAACAACCCACAGAACACAACAGGCTGCGCAGGTTTAAAGCCTGGCAAAGCTTCGTCTGTGCCCTTTTTCTCATGCGTGATCGTGTCACCCACACGCGTGTCGCGCACTTGCTTGATCGAAGCGGTTAAAAAACCCATCTCGCCTGGTCCAAGCTCTGCAATCTCTTCACGCTGCGGTTTAAACACACCGATGCGATCCACATGATGCACAGAACTATTGGAGAGCATCTTGATCCGCTCGCCCTTTTTCAGCACGCCATCAATGATGCGCACCAAGACGATCACGCCCAGATATGCGTCGTACCAACTGTCTACCAGCATCGCCTTTAGCGGCGCATCGCGCTCGCCAACGGGAGCCGGAAGGCGCGTAACAATTGCTTCCAACGTCTCGCGAATGCCTTGTCCCGTTTTCGCAGACACCTGAATAGCATCTGTCGCATCAAGGCCAATTACATCTTCTATCTGCTCCGCCACGCGGTCACAATCAGAGGCGGGCAAATCGATCTTGTTAAGGATCGAGACAATCTCATGATCCGCGTCCATCGCATGATAGACGTTCGCCAAGGTCTGCGCTTCCACCCCTTGCGAGCTATCAACGACAAGCAAAGATCCCTCTACCGCGCGCATCGACCGTGACACTTCATAAGCAAAATCCACGTGACCAGGTGTGTCGATCAGATTAAGCACATAATCTTCACCATCATCTGCCTTGTAGTCGATCCGAACCGTGTTCGCCTTAATGGTAATCCCGCGTTCGCGTTCAATATCCATGCTGTCGAGCATTTGCTCTTGCATGTCGCGGTCCTTCACCGTCCCCGTCTCTTGAATGAGGCGATCAGCCAAGGTGGATTTCCCGTGGTCAATATGCGCCACGATGGAGAAATTACGGATTTTGTTCAGCTCTGTCATGAGTGGGATATGAGTTGGTTTTGCGGCTTGGTCAAGGTGGCGAATGCGCCACGCATATCTACCAAATTTGGCAAAGCTTCGCGTAGCAAGCACGTGAATTGAATCTTCACTGTTTTTGCGCTATGTTAGACAGGAGAGTAATCGGCATGTGAGAAAACGGGCAAAAGAACCGCGCACATGCCGGAAAAGAGGCAAAGACCATGAAACATATCATTTTGTCGCTCGCTTTGGCGGGCGTAATAGCCCCTGTGGTTCCCGCTCCACTTGACGCTGGCAGGATCACCCGCGCTTGCATGAAATCAGATCGCAAAGCCGCGAATCGCAGGTTATGCGTGTGCATCCAAAGAGCGGCGCGCAAGACCCTCAGTTCCTCTGACCAGCGCATGGCCGCATCCTTCTTTAAAGACCCGCATCGCAGTCAGGAGATCCGTCAATCAGATCGCTCTAGTCACGAGACGTTTTGGAAGCGCTACAAAAAGTTCGGCGAACGCGCAAAACAGATGTGCTCTTAGGATTAAGGAAAATAGATCGCCACGTCGTCTGTTTGCCAGAACGCGTGTTTACCCATGACATCCTGAAACGCAGACGAGCTTAAAAAGCGCGCGAGCCATGCTTGCAACCGATCCCATGGCTGCGCATCAAAAAGCGTTTTGTCGATGAAAGCAAATTGGCGCACGAAGGGTAAAATCGCAAAATCTGCAAGGGTTGGTCGATCAAACACCCATTCCCCAATTGAAGCATTCAAATCAGTTAGTTGGCGATGTGCTATCGCGCGTTGCTCTAAAGGGTCCAGTTCAGGATGTCGCACAGCGTATTTTGTGCGATCCAATGCGTCTTTAAACGGCCCATCGAACTGCTCGATCAAACGCCAACCCACCTCTGGCATATCCAACCAGCCCTGCGGGTCATTGCGCGTTAAGGCCCAAATCATAATATCGAGGCTCTCATCGATAACGCCACCATCGGCCACCAAACACGGCACGGTGCCGCTGCTGGAAACTTGCAAAAACGCAGGGTGTTTCTCTTTCAAGCTAATTTCTCGAAACTCGACACGCACGCCGGACGTCGCCACCGCCAAGCGCGCGCGAATTGCATAAGGGCATCGACGAAACGAGTATAGAATTGGAAGGTCGTCGCTCATTTCGCTCCCCTAAAGTAAACCGCTCCGCTTCATCCTTCCAAATAAACTTTGGGGGAGCGCCAAAGGCGCGGGGGCAAAGCCCCCTCACCGCTTAATGATCCATATTTCCATGCTTCATTGCGCCATGATCCTGACGCTCAAGATCAACGGGGATCTGCACTACCATGTTTCCGGCCTGCTCGAACGTCAACGTGACCTCAACGCTCTCACCTTGGATCATGTCTTTGGTCAATCCCATGAACATCACATGATCGCCACCCCGTGACAGACCGTGCATGCCACCTGCAGGGATCACAAACCCCTCTTCAACGTGCATCATCTTCATTACACCTTCGCCCATATCCATGTGCGTGTGCAGTTCAACCTTTTTTGCCACTTCCGACGCGGCAGAAACCAAGCGGTCGTCAGTGTCCGAATGGTTCATAATCTGCATGAAGGCCGCGCCTGATTTCGCCCCCTTCATAGCCGTGCGCACATAGGCGTCTTTGATCATAATGCTGTCCGCAAACGCGGGGATGGCGAAGGTGGTGACCGCAAGTGCGGCAATGAGTTTAGTGGTAAAAGACATCGCGTCTCTCCTTTACTGATTTGATTACGAAAGAAAAATTTTAATCAATTCAAGTCGGGAGGGTCCCGCGCGCTTGGGGTACCAAACTTCAAAATCACGCGAGACCGGGCAAGATCATCCGCCCGCTCTTTAAACCAAGCACCCGAAGATAAAGGATCGATTTCCGACGGCGTCAAAGCAACAATAAGGGACAACGCATACTCAGGACAAATCTGTGGCGCGCCAGTCGGCTCACCTTGTTCATCCACGTAGACCATCATTGGTCCAGTGCCGGTGCAAATCACCATTTGGCCAGTCGCATCCGTCATCGTGCGCGCAAATGCTGCGCTTTGCGCAGTCAGCACAATCAGCGCCACGAGGCTGAAACTAAGGATATGAGAAATTCGCTTCATCAATCCAAACTTAATGCGACAGCACACGGTCTTCAACGGACAAAAAGAAGCGCCCCGCAGCATAAGCAACGGGGCGCAAAAATTCGACAAGCCTCGAAAGGTTTAGGCGGCTGCCTGTGCTTTCGCGATTTCTTTTTTCACTTTCAACGCGCTGTCAGACAATTCGCTGTCCTTGGACTTAGCGAAAAATTGATCCAAACCACCGCGGTGGTCAACAGTGCGCAATGCAGCAGCACAGATCTTGAGCTTGATGCCGCGACCCAAAATTTCGGACTGAAGCGTCACATCATTCAAGTTTGGCAAAAACCGACGGCGTGTGCGGTTTTTGGCGTGGCTTACGTTGTTGCCCGTCATCGGGCCTTTTCCGGTCAATTCGCAACGGCGCGACATGGGCATATCCTCGTGTTCATTTGGTGCTAAGCGAACCCTAGCATGCAAAATTAGGCGCAGCTTTCGCATACGCGTATAAATCTCTTGGCCGCTCTTAGGGTGATATCAGATAGGCGTCAAGCGATTCACCACCCCTCAGACGGCTTACATGCGCTCTTGTGTGTATTTTTTCAACTCAGCCCGCGCAACTTGACGGCGATGCACTGCATCCGGCCCATCCGCAAAGCGCAACGCACGCTGCCATGTCCATGCCATCGCAAGTGGAGTGTCCTGCGAAATCCCTTGTGCGCCAAACATTTGCACCGCTTGGTCAATCACTTTTAGCGCCATATTCGGAGCCACAACTTTAATCTGCGAAATATAGGGCGCAGCGGCGCGCCCATCGCCCTTATCCATCATCCAAGCAGCTTTTAAACACATCAAACGCGCTTGTTCGATCTCCATGCGGCACTCTGCGATGATATCGAAATTCGCGCCCAGTTGTGCAAGCGGCTTGCCAAAGGCCTCGCGGGCCAAGGACCGTTTGCACATCATTTCCAGCGCTGATTCCGCTTGACCGATAGAGCGCATGCAATGGTGAATACGTCCAGGTCCAAGCCGCCCCTGCGCAATTTCAAATCCACGACCTTCGCCCAGCAACAGGTTCTCAGCTGGCACGCGCACATCGGTGAATCGAATATGCATATGTCCGTGCGGCGCATCATCGTGGCCGTAAACCTGCATGGGGCGCAACACTTCGATACCAGCACTCTCGGCATCCACAACAATCATCGAATGACGCTGGTGTTTGGGTGCATCCGCCACACCCGTATTTACCATAACGATGTAGACCTTACACCGCGGGTCGCCTGCCCCGCTGGCCCACCATTTTTCACCTTTCAAAACGTACTCATTCCCATCGCGCACGCAAGACAGCGAAATGTTGGTCGCATCAGAACTGGCAACATCCGGCTCTGTCATCAAATAAGCGGAGCGGATCTCACCTTCCAACAAGGGAGTTAACCACTGCTCGCGCAGCGCATCCGTGCCATAGCGTTCAAAGACTTCCATGTTGCCCGTATCGGGCGCAGAGCAATTGAACACCTCTGCCCCAAGCGGGGTGCGGCCCATTTCTTCGGCGAAATAAGCATAGTCTACTGTGGATAGGCCAAACCCGCGCTCACTATCCGTTAGCCAGAAATTCCAAAGACCCGCAGCCTTTGCTTTGGCCTTCAACCCTTCAAGGATCTCCGCTTGCCGCGCCGTGTAAGTCCAACGATCTTCCTTGCTGATCTCCGCGTGATATTCGTCTTCGAGCGGCATCACCTCATCACGAATCATTTCGCGCACGCGCTGCAAAAGCGGTGCATGCACCTCGTTCAAGCCTAAGTTCATGCTCATATCGGCGGCGTCCTTTCGCAAAATATCAGTAGTGGGTTTGGCGAAAGGGTTGCTTACTAATGGAAAGCTTGTCCATGCCCACTGACGGAACGTAACGCGTTGCACACTTATGATCACGACGACCTACAACGCTATTTGCAAGAGCATCTGGGAGATTTTGGACCTCTAGAGAGCATTAAAAAGGTTTCAGATGGTCAGTCCAATCCAACATATTTGCTTAGCTCGGGTACGACGAAATATGTGCTGCGCGCGAAACCACCTGGGAAATTGTTGAAATTGGCCCATGTGGTTGACCGTGAATTCGGTTGATCCTACGGACATCTAGCTTAGCGATTACGGCAAACCTGGCACTCATTTTGAGCGACAAGTATCGCGGTGGGGCCGGCAATACAAAGCGGCAGAAACCCAAACCCTCGACGATGCGGATTACGTGATGGACTGGCTAACCCCCAATATGCCCGACGATGACGGGGCTAGCGCAATTGTGCATGGCGATTACCGCATCGACAATATGATCTACGCGAAAGACAGCCCCCAGATCCTCGCGTTGCTTAATTGGGAGCTGAGCACGCTTGACCACTCCCTCGCCGATCTTGTCTATCAATGCATGCACTGGTATTTGCCGAATGCGGCAGAGTTCAAGGGTCTCGCGGGCATGGATCGCGCGGCAATAGGGCTTCCGACGGAAGAAGAATGCGTGGCGAAATACTGCGACAGACGAGGCACGCGAGTCCTCGATAATTTGAACTTTTATCTGGTGTTTTCCTACTTTCGCTTTCTCGCGATTGTGCAGGGCGTGCTGAAACGCGCGCTGGATGGGAATGCGTCAAATCCCAAGAACAACGATATGATTGCAGGGTATGTCGCCCTAATCGCACGGGATGCGCGCAAGCTCACTTAACGAAACAGCAAGTCCTGCATCTGTTTCGCGGCCAAGGCGGGTGTCATATCTCCGCGCGCAACCGCATCGCTCAAATCCGACATCGTATCGCGCAGTGGTCCAACCTTGGTGAGCCGCGCAAGCAGGGCTTGGCGCACGTCCTCTTCAAACCAGAAACGTGCTTGTTCCGCGCGCGCGCGATCAAAGAAGCTGTGTTTGCGACGCCATGCGATCAATGCGCTCATTTCATCCCATGCAGTTTGCAATCCGTTCTCTTCCAAGGCGGACACTGCCAATGCTTTGGGGAAATCCTCTGGATCTTGCGCGCGCTTGCGAAGAAGCCGCAAAGCCCCCGCATAATCCGCCATCGTGCGCGTGGCCGCAGGTTTCAAATCGCCGTCCGCCTTATTGATCAAGATCAGATCTGCCATTTCCATGATGCCGCGTTTCACGCCCTGCAACTCGTCCCCACCTGCTGGGGCCAGTAAAAGCACAAACAAATCCGCCATTTGCGCCACCATCGTTTCAGACTGACCAACCCCAACAGTTTCGATCAAGACTACATCGAACCCAGCCGCCTCACACACGGCCACCGCCTCGCGTGACCGGCGCGTAACACCACCCAAATGCGTTTGAGAGGGGGAAGGTCGAATAAACGCTTCAGGCACACGCGACAAACGATCCATGCGAGTCTTGTCCCCAAGGATGGACCCGCCCGAACGGGTCGAACTGGGATCAACCGCAAGCACAGCCACACGCATACCCTGTGCGATCAAGCTCATCCCGAAGCTTTCGATGAAGGTCGATTTACCGACACCCGGCGTTCCAGACAGACCGATACGCAGGGCTTGTCGTCCGCTCAGCGATAGCAATTCCAGCAGTTCGGCCGCTTGCGCACGATGATCTGCACGCGCACTTTCAACCAGCGTGATCGCGCGCGCCAAAGCCCGTCTTTCACCTAACTGGACAGACTGTGCAAGCGCGTGAATATCCATACTGGGACCTTCCGAAAATTGATTGGCCTTTTTTCAACGAGCACGCAGGCGTTGTCTAGCCCCACACTTTGAACGATAGATGAAACATGCAAACCAAATTGCCCATTGATGCTGTCCTTCCTGAGTTCCTGAGTGCCCTCAAGTCCCATGGCATCGCGGTCCTGCAAGCGCCCCCCGGTGCAGGCAAAACCACGCGAGTGCCTTTGGCAATTTTGGAGGCGCGGCTAGCACGCGGCAAAATTATCATGCTCGAACCCCGTCGTTTAGCAGCGCGTGCAGCGGCGGAGCGGCTTGCCAGTCAGCTTGGGGAAATGGTCGGTGAAACGGTGGGATACGCGATGCGCGGTGCGCGCAAATCCGGCCCCAACACGCGGATTGAAGTCGTCACCGAGGGCATTCTCACTCGCATGATCCAAACCGATCCCGAACTCGCGGGCATCAGCACCGTTATCTTTGACGAATTTCATGAACGCTCCCTCAATGCAGATCTTGGCCTTGCGCTGTGTATCGAGTGTCGCACTGCCCTGCGCGAGGATCTCAACCTTATTGTTATGTCCGCAACGCTTGACGCGGCCCCTGTTGCGGCCCTTCTAGGGGACGCCCCTGTGATTACGTCTGAAGGGCGCAGTTATCCTGTGGAGCCTATTTTTCTCGCACGACCAATCCTTAAAGATCGCCGCTTTGAAGCGAACATGGCTGATCTGATCCTAACCGCGCTGGATGAAACTCAAGGCGGCGTCCTTGCCTTCCTCCCTGGGGAAGGCGAAATTCGCAGGACCGAAGCGCTTTTGTCAAAAAGCATCAGCAAAGATGTCAATCTACGCCCCCTGTTTGGTGCCATGAAGTTCCAAGATCAACGCGCAGCGATCCAACCTGAAATAGAGGGACGCCGCAAAGTTGTGCTTGCTACGTCAATCGCCGAAACTTCGCTAACAATTGAAGATATTCGGGTAGTTGTGGACAGCGGCCTTGCACGTCGCGCACGCTTTGATCCGGGCACAGGCATGTCGCGTCTTGTGACAGAACGCGCCTCGCGCGCAGAGGCGACACAGCGCGCAGGCCGTGCAGGGCGTGTCGCGCCGGGCACCGCGTACAAGCTTTGGGCAAAGGGCGAAAACGGCACGTTGCCCGCGTTCGCCCCTGCTGAAATCGAAACCGCTGATCTGACAGGCCTTGCGTTGGAACTCGCGCTTTGGGGCGCGCCGCCTGAAGATCTACCGTTTCTCAGTCCCCCTGCCCCAATCGCGATGAAAGAAGCGCAGGACCTTTTGCAAAGCCTTGGCGCATTGGACCCTGCGCGACGCATCACCGCGCATGGCAAAGCGCTTGCGCGAATTCCGCTACATCCACGCCTTGGTCACATGTTGGCGCACGCGGGTCCGCAATCGGCGGAACTGGCCGCAGTCTTGAATGAACGTGATCCTATGGGGCGCAGTACAGGCAGCGATCTTTTGCTGCGCGTGCGCGCTTTGCGAGATAGCCGTGTCCCAAAGGACTATGCGAGCCGCGTAAAACAGGAAATCACCCGTCTTAAAAAGCTTGCGCCATCCACTCAAGGCGATCCTTTGAGCCTTGGCGCGATGGCCGCCCTCGCCTACCCTGATCGTATCGGGCAAAGACGCAAAGGCGATGTGCCGCGTTATATTCTGTCAGGTGGCAAAGGCGCTGTGATGGAGACCAGCGATGTTTTGGGCAATGCGCCCTACATCGTTGTCACCGACACGGACGGTAATCCGCGCGAAGCCCGCATTCGCCAAGCTGTTCAGATAGAGCTCAGCGAAATGCACGCGCTTTATGACGAACAGATCGGCTGGATTAATGAATGTGCGTGGTCCAAGCGCGACAAACGCGTGATTGCTTATCGCCGCGAAAAACTCGGGGCATTGATCCTAGACGAACGGCTTTGGAAAGATGCATCTGAAGAGACAATCGCGCAGGCTATGCTTGAGGGGGTGCGCGCGCTTGGGATAAACCTGTCACCTGCTGAAGAACGCTTCCGCACGCGTGTCGCATTGCTGCGTAGCGCTGGCGAAAATTTGCCTGACCTATCTGATGAAACCCTGCTTTCAACAGCGCAAGAATGGCTCTTGCCCTATCTCACTGGGATCAAAACCGCAGTTCAACTCAAAGCGCTTAACTTGCTTGAGCCTTTGAAATCCTTGCTGAGCTGGGAGCAATTGCAACGCCTTGAACAGGCCGCGCCTTCGCATGTGGAAACGCCTTTAGGGCGACGTGTCGCGGTGAATTACGAATATGGCACGCCTGAAATAGAGCTGCGTTTGCAAGAAATGTTTGGCACGGTTGTGCATCCGATTGTTGCCGGCCAAGCACTGCGTGTGACGCTTTTGTCGCCAGCGGGGCGACCTGTGCAAACCACCACGGATATTCCCGCGTTTTGGGATACATCCTACGCCGATGTGCGCAAGGATATGCGCGGGCGTTATCCGCGCCATCCTTGGCCAGAAAACCCGCGCGAGGCAGATCCAACCCTGCGTGCAAAGCGGCGTTCGCGCTGAAAGTTGAACATTTTCAATGTTCTGTTAAAGTTGTCGCCATAAAAAACAAAAAATGGGTGGCAGGGTAAAATGGTTAACATGCTTAAAAAGGCTTGGACTGAAGTGGTGAAGCCGATGGTCCAACGACCAGATCGGGTTCAAGTGGCTGCAATTTGCTTCCAAGGTACGGGCGCGGATCGCAAAGTGCTTTTAATAACCAGTCGCGACACCAAACGCTGGATTTTGCCAAAAGGGTGGCCCATTGACGGGCTGGAAGCAAATGCTGCTGCTGCGCAAGAAGCTTGGGAAGAAGCGGGCGTTAAGGCCGCGAACATCAATCCTGAGCCACTTGGTTCTTACGATTATGATAAGCGAATGGACGGTGGCGGGATCGTATCCTGCGCAACACAGGTTTTCGCGGTCGAAGTCGATCACCTCGAAGATAGTTTTCCGGAGGCGCAAGAGCGCAAACGCAAGTGGGTAAAACCAAGGGAAGCTGCTGAAATGGTGGACGAACCCGGCTTGCAAGCAATTCTACAGCAATTTTGATCACGGCGAGCCCTTCATAAAAGCCGCGTCTTGCTTGATGAATCACTTGTCTTGAATCGATTTCGCAACTAACCGCTTTGCAATATTAAAGTTTGCGAAAGAGATCAAACATGGCGGATAACCCCTTAGGCAGCCAGTGGAAGACACTGGACCGCGATCTTAATCGAATTGGTCAACTTGAAATGGCGACCAATTATGTGGCCCGCCCAATGGTCGGCCTCGGGATTGCCTTGGCCTTCATTCTTTTGGCCTTTCTTATTGCCATTATCTGGTTCGGAGGCACTGAAGGTTCCCTGATCGTCGCCGCTGCCGCTGCTGTTGGTGCCTATATGGCGATCAACATTGGTGCGAATGACGTCGCAAACAATATGGGCCCAGCCGTTGGCGCGAACGCATTGACCATGGGAGGCGCAATTGCGATTGCCGCTGTGTGCGAAAGCGCAGGCGCACTTTTGGCAGGTGGTGATGTGGTTTCGACCATCTCCAAGGGAATTATCGACACGAAAGCGGTGGAAGACGGCCAAGTCTTCATGTGGGCCATGATGGCCGCGCTGATCAGTTCCGCGCTTTGGGTCAACCTGGCGACCTATGTTGGCGCGCCGGTTTCAACGACGCATTCTGTCGTCGGCGGTGTCATGGGCGCGGGCATTGCAGCCGCGGGCATGACGGCCGTGAATTGGCCAACGATGGGCACAATCGCTGCAAGCTGGGTAATTTCACCCGTCTTAGGCGGCCTAATCGCTGCCATGTTCCTTGCTCTGATTAAACACAAGATCATTTATCGCGAAGACAAGATTACAGCGGCCCGTGTTTGGGTGCCGATTCTTGTCGGGATCATGGCGGGCGTATTTGCGACCTATTTGGCGATGAAAGGCCTAAAGCGGATCGTCAAGATTGACCTGCAAACAGCACTTCTCGTCGGAGCCGCGATAGGTGTGGCGACTTATTTCATCACTAAGCCTTTGATCCTCAGGCAGTCACAGGGCCTCGAAAATCGCAACAAATCGCTCAAAGTTCTATTCGGCATTCCTTTGGTGTTCTCTGCTGCCCTCCTGAGTTTCGCACATGGTGCCAACGATGTTGCGAACGCGGTTGGTCCGCTGGCAGCGATTGTACATGCCTCGGAGTTTGGCGACTTTTCATCCAAGGTCGCGATTCCGATGTGGGTGATGATCATTGGTGCCTTTGGTATCTCTTTCGGCCTGTTTCTCTTTGGTCCCAAACTCATCCGCATGGTGGGGAGCCAGATTACGAAGCTGAACCCGATGCGCGCCTATTGCGTTGCTTTGTCGGCTGCGATCACTGTAATTGTGGCAAGCTGGTTGGGCCTTCCCGTTAGTTCTACACACATCGCGGTTGGTGGCATTTTTGGTGTTGGATTCTATCGTGAATGGCACATGGAGCGCCGTTTGCGCGGTCTGAAGGGTCCCGTGCCTGCTGCGAAAACCATCGCCTCGATTGAGCGTCGTCGTCGCAAACTCGTGCGCCGCTCGCACTTTATGACCATCGTTGCGGCTTGGGTCATCACTGTACCTGCCGCCGCTTTGATGTCTGCAGCTATCTTCAGCGTACTTTATTGGTTCGCGATCTAAACGCGATCCCCCCCGAAGCACCAAATTCAACTTTGCAATGCGCCCTTTCTGGTCAAGCTAAGGCGCATGTTTGCTCTTACTTTCAAGCCCCACCGCCCCGTGTGCGCATGCGCTGCAATCGCGCTTATCGACAAACGTATCGACTCCGGCGCAAGGTTTCAAAAGCAATAATGACTATGTACGCGCCGATTCTCATTCGTATTTCGTAAACATCGTGCCTCATGAGGGGACCGAGATTTACGGTGTCGTGACAGTAGCGGAAGATATGCCCAGCACAGGCAGCGCTGTCTTCAATGGCGAAGCGCAAGCGCGCTATTTCAACACAACCAGAAATTTTGATCTTGGTGAAAGACCTTCAGAGGCCACCGCGAATTTTGCTGATGGCACAGTTGATGTCGAAATGGACAGCTTCACGATCGCCAACCGCGAGACCAAAGTCACCAAGAATGTTGACTTCAACAGCGTGAATTTTAGCAGGATACGGGTGTTTGGTAATCAGTTCTCAGGCGGCAAAATCATGGCTGAACACAATGGCGCAGAGGTTGCAATCATCGAAAATGACACACAGCAAAGCACGATTGGTCGCTTCTTCGGCCTGACAAACGATGGCGTTCCTGACGAAGTTGGCGGGATTAGTTACCTTAAAGGTGATGACGGTACGCTGACGACGATCTTTTATTGCCGATTGATCGCCGTCTTTGGGTTATTTACCAAGGCACCACCGCATGATCGCCTTTTGCGCATGAAGCCGGTTCTCGGCCTCATCAAAGATCACCGAATTCGGCCCATCCATGACAGTGCTCGTTGCTTCTTCCTCACGGTGTGCAGGCAGGCAATGCATGAACAACGCGTCCGGTTTGGCGTGTGACATCAGCTCTTCATTCACCTGATAAGGACGCAGCATATTGTGGCGGCGTTCCTTGGCAGATTGGCTGTCATGCATAGACACCCATGTGTCCGCGACGACGAGATCCGCGTTCTCGACGGCTTTTTGCGCATCGCGTTCGATACTGACGCTGACACCTGCGTTGCGGGCAAGACCGATGAATTCGTCCTCTGGATCCAACTGTTTGGGGCCTGTGAAAACCATATCAAAACCAAACTGCCCTGCTGCGTGTAAGAACGACGCGCACACGTTATTGCCATCGCCGCACCACACGACTTTTTTGCCTTTAATCGGCCCACGATGTTCTTCAAAGGTCATCACATCCGCCATGATCTGGCAGGGGTGCGTGCGGTCCGTCAGACCGTTGATCACAGGCACATCCGCATATTCTGCCATCTCAAGCAAGACACTTTCATCAAAGGTGCGGATCATGATCAGATCAACGTAACGCGACAGAACGCGGGCTGTATCAGCGATGGTTTCGCCGTGCCCAAGCTGCATATCAGAGCCGGAGAGCACCATCGTTTCCCCACCCATCTGACGCACACCAACATCAAACGAAACGCGCGTGCGCGTTGAGGGTTTTTCAAAAATCAAAGCAACCATGTGGCCCGCAAGCGGTTGATCCGCGTCAAGCGTGGCCTTGGGCAATCCAACGCGTGCGTCCTTCATGCGGCGCGCATTGGTGATGATACCCGAGAGCGCGGAGGTGTCTGTTTTGTGAATGTCTAGGAAATGGTTCATGAGTTTATACTTTTTGTTAGGGTCGGTGCGAGGGGCCAGCCC